>Ga0310697_10000947_pt1 | contig 36337 bp, 34 predicted proteins | sample 172DNAGHGlowgp2_FD_203883 | JGI IMG/M metagenome (GOLD analysis project Ga0310697, IMG submission 203883) | Sheep rumen microbial communities from Palmerston North, Manawatu-Wanganui, New Zealand - 1728 DNA GHGlow gp2 (v2) (version 2) | ecosystem: Host-associated > Mammals > Digestive system >... | reverse complement strand
TATGAGTACTAGATGTCATGTTATTTTAGAAAAGAAAGATTGTGAAACTGAATTTGTGTATCATCATTTTGATGGCTATCCCGAAGGTGTCGGAGAAGAACTCGTTGGACTTCTCAAGAAATATAACAAGCAGCACTGGGAGCCAGTTGCGATTGCGAACTGGCTTGAGAAGCAAGATGACCTGTATGAGCCTGATGACGGCATTCATGGTGATGAAGAATATGTCTATGTGATTGACTGTGACAAGCACACTTTGCAGTGTTTTGAATATTGCAACGGCATTGGCGCAGAATGCAAAATCAACGGCAATGTGTTTGACGGCACGAACAGCGTTGACGCAGGCGATGATGAGACTAATGAAGATCCCATATTTGACACAATTGATTTTGACACTTACTGGGAATCATATATGAAAATAGTTTCTGCTATGATTGCGTCAAATGAATATGATCTTGATGACATCCCAGCAAAGGCGAAGGCCATGGTGTCTTCATGTTTCAATGAATTAAGGACATCATTATTGTAGATATATAATTTATCATCTATAAAAAGAAAGTGTTCTAGAAGTCATCTAATGAATTTCTAGAACACTTTATTATATTGATTAGTACAGTATTTATTTGTCTGTATAGAGGTCGTCGAATATTGTTTGGTCCATTGTGTACATTTTGTTGCTGCGTATGGGCACAAAGCCATCATTGTCAAGATCAAATACTGAACAAGATGTGTCGTCTGTGTAGAGGAACCATTCGTTCGGATTTTCGCCGTTTGGAGTGTTCGTGACGAATTCCCACTTGTATGTGTTGTCTTTTATTTTTTGAGTGTCGACTTTGTTCCCAAGTTCATCTGTGGGTAGATCGTTGAATGCGCGTGTGCCTTTGTTCATTCTAGCCCATCTTTCAAATTTGTCATAGGCATCTTTTTCTTTTTTGTTATAATATGCTTGTGCCGCGTCATCATCTGGCCCCCAGTATTCATTGACCTGCTGCTCTTTTATAAATTCGTTGAATTTTTTTATGTGTCCCATATTATTTGTTTATATTTTCGTTGCTTCGTTTTTGCAGTTCTTGAGTTTCGCGTTTTTGGTGTATTTGACTCCAGGAGCAAGTTCACAGTCTGTGCATTCGCCACTCACTGTAGAATCTCCAAAGATGACTGAGCCGTTCACCTCAACGCCATCAGTTATGTATGAGTTCGAGATTTCTGATTTCATTATGTCGCAACCACTGAAGAACTCACAGAAATCTGCGTTCGTGTTTATGACGTGGCTGTAATACAGTGTCACGTGTGAGATGTTTCCCGAGATGATGCTGTCCACAATGTCAACATCACGCAAGTTCGCGACTGCATAAAGTTTTGAATCTTTGATTTGCAGTCTTCCCGTGTCAGTGTCGTAGTTTATAGTCAGCGACAATGTCTCAGCAGACTTGAGAGATTTGAACAATGTGCAGAGTCTGTCTTTTATAGAAGCCCAGTATATGTTTTCATATCCATCGAGATCATACAAGTCAACCATTAGTTTGACGTGGGTGAAATGTTTCTTGAACTCATCATAAGAAACGAAATAGTCTTCGTATGAACAGCCTTCTTTAGAAAGTTTTGAAAGTCTTTCCATTTCTTCTTGGCTGTATTCTGGATTCTCTATGACTGTGTAAGTGTCCACAATCCATTTGTCGATTATCGCAGATATTTCCTGGAACTTGTCTTGGTAGTTCTCGCCACCGATGTAACGGTATGATATTATGTTGCTGCCGATTTTAGACAAGTCGATGCCATACACATTTGATGACAGCAGAGTCCTCATCGAATCGCTGGTAACGCCAGAATTGATGAGTTCAGAGACAGAGCGGGAGCCCACTCGGTTTTTTCTGTCAGGGAACATCTCATAGAGATACTTGTCATTGAACGACAGAACCAGTTTCAATGCGTTTATCTTGTATATGTTTGAGATGTTTGTCGGGAATGAGATGTTCACTGTCATATAGTCAGACCATTTTGTCTCTGCATGTTTTTTCATGATGCCAAGTATGTTTGCCAATGTGTATTTAGCTTTCACATAAGGCATCATTTCTGTCGTGAGGACTTTGCTGCTGTTCTGCTCATCAACAGTGAACTCGTCAAATTTCTTCATAGCAGATTTCTTGCAGTGAAATCTGATACTGAATGACAATGTAGCATAACTCAATATGTCATATTTTGATAGTTGCATTGGTTGTTTATTGTTGTTGAATTATTATTTTATTCCAACCCAATCGGTAAACACATTTTCATCGTAATGGTTTAGTATTGCGTTTTTGTAAAATTTAATTGTATTTATATCTATTGGGGTGTAGTTGTGTGCATCTATTCCAACATTTAATCCGTTTCTTTTAACAAGACCTTTTTCGTGGATATGTCCATATAAAAAGAAATTTGAGTTGTCGTCACATAACGGTTCGTGAACACATGAAACGTATTCATCATCTATGTTTACGTTTAGTTTGTTGGTGACAATTACACGCGGATCATCTATTTTAATTTCTTTAATATCCCTTTCATAGTTTCCCGTCAAAAGAAACATTACGCCAAAGTTTAGTTTTTTAAGGGTTTTGAAATCTCCAAAATCACCCAGATGGTAAACCACATCGTTTGAGTTCACGGTTTTGTTCCAATTTGAAATGAATTGCATGTCCATTTCAAAAGTGTTTGCAAATGGTCTTTTGCTTAATTCCAGATGTCTGTCGGAACCAAAATGGGTGTCGGATGTGAAAAACCTTTCCTTTAGCCTGTTAAATCTTGACACAACTTTTTGTGCAACTTCTTGCATTGTTTCGTAAACGGGGATGCCTTTTTTCTCGCAAACCCATTTTATATACCCGCAATGTTCGCTTTCGGGTGGCACGCCAACCACAATTCCTTTTGGACAACGGTCGCTCCATATTCCAAATTCTATGTTGGTTGTGAGTGCGGGGTGTTCATCGTTTCTATCAATCCAAAACACTATGCAAGAAGCTGTGTTGAGGCCTGTGGTTTCCCAAGTGCATTGTTTGTTGTAATAATCATTGTCGTTTGTGTCATAGTTTGGGTTGGTAGGGTTTATAATGTCTCCGCTAAATCCATGCTTTTCTAATTCATTAACCATTTTAGTTCTCCAATCTTCCCAATCTTGGTTGGTTCTTGGACAAGGCCCAGCCAAAAACACGGCGTCCTTAATGTTTTCGATGTTGTTTAGTGGTGTGTGTATCATTTGCTAAATTTTTTGTATGCTAATGTTTGACATTGACGATATCTTAAACGCATTATTTGTCTCATATCAAAACCATTCATATTTTTCTAAGCCATCTATTATTGCTTCATATTTTGCGCAAATATCCGTGAATGACGACACATCATCGACATCAAGCGAGAACCATTCGTTTAGAGTGCGTTTTGCGTTGAAATGCCGGTGCATCATTTTCTCTAACTTGTACGGGTAGTTAGACTCGAATGTCTTCATCACAAACACTTCGCCAGGGTTTCCTGTCTGTATCTCTTTCAAGCGTTCGTCGACTTTTCTTCTCGTCACTCCTATCTTGAATCTATCCGCGAGCATGTCGCAAATCAAATAAACTGTTCCTTTCATATTATCCTAATTCTGCGTTGATACTTGGATTCCATATTCTGCCTGCAGGCTTTGCTTTTGGCTTGTCGTGATGTTTTTGCTCAGGCTTTGGCGCCGCTTTTTCTTCTTGGTTCTTTTCAGGTTCTTTTTCAATAACTGGTTCCTCAAGAATCTGGTTCTTTTCAGGTTCTTTTTCAATAGTTTCTTGTTCTTGTTTTGCTGTTTTATTAAAAGATTCTATTGGACCAGATGTTCCTGAAATTCCTTTTGCCAATCTGTTTTCTTGTTCTTTAGTATTTTCTATATCAATATTTTCTTCAGGTTCTTTTTCAATAACCGGTTCTTCAACAGTCAGGTTCTTTTCAGGTTCTTTTTCAGCAATGGGTTCTTCAATCATTTCATCTTCTGTTTTTTGTCCAAACAGCACAGGTTGTTCTTGTGTTTCGTTTGAATCATTTATTTCGATGTCATGACCATCTTGAAGAACATCAGCCATTATTCTGATGAATCCCAGTGCGACCAATGGAAGTATGACGCCTGATATTCCGGCAAGGACTCGTTTCTGAGCAAGAAGTTCCATGTCAGTCATTCCGAACATGTCAATCCAGTCTTGGAAATTCTCAAGATGCACGAAAGCAGCGTACATGTTTCCCATGCATTGGAACAATGTTAAGACGACGAACATAAACCATACAAGTCCGAGTTTCTTTTTGGGAAGTATGAGTGTTGAAAGCAGGCAGGACATTGCACCGATTTCAAAACCAATTGCAAGCACCCAGCTCATTATTCCTGAGTGAGCCAACTTGAAAAATTCTGTCGAACATATAAGGCTTATGACAGCAACTATAAGGTAAAGTCCTGCGAATACAGAACAACTAAGGGTTTTAAGCCAATTTCTTTGTTTCATTGAGATTATATGTTAAATGATAAAAAATGCATAAACAATGACAGTTATGACAGCACATTATTCATGCAGGACTATGATTTGTTATTCACTTAGAGGGAAATGCGGCATTTGTGGATAATCAGCAGTGATGTCGAAGTTTATGACTTCATCAATGTCAGTGAGACTATCAACAGCAATCTTGTGCTGTATGGTGACATTGTAGCAGTCAGTCGCATATACTTCTAACACTGCAAGAAGCTGTTTTGCAGTGTTGACGTCAAGCGTTATCCGAGTCGTGCCGTACCAGATGTCAAGTTCAGTTCTTCCAAGCAGCATCAGTGATTCTATCGTGTTGCGGAGAGATGCTCTTGTCTCTCTGTCAAGCCACATCAACTGGTCACCGAGATAGAAGCCATTCACATTTGTGCTTTGGTCATACTCATCTATCTGCATCTTCTTTAGAATCTTGCGGCCTTCGATACTTGTCGGTTCTGGTTCAACTGGTTCCGGTTCAGGTTCTGGATAGATTGGGCTATCAGGACTTGGTTCTTCCGGAATCTCCTCATCTGATTCTGTATATTCGTATGGCGCGTCTTCAACATCAATCACATCAGCATATTTTGCATTTGTCCCTGACTGGATTATGTAGAAATTGCTGTTAGAATAGATGTGGTAGAGATTCACGCCATCTTCTCTTGTTTCGTAAAATTCTCTTACTATCATTTTATGGATTTATTAGTTTGTTGTATTTATAATTCTTTCATTTTAGAAGCAAATGTGCTCCAATTACTTGCGGTCTGATATGCAGACAAAGAACCAGTTGGAACATAAATGACAAGATTCGTGTTGTTTTGTATTGCATTTGTGTTACTGAGTGTTGGCGGTGTTGTTGGTTCCATATATATTTTTTGCAAAGAAGAACAACTGTAAAAACATTGAGCATTCAAACTTGTGACAGCTCTTGGAATAGTTATGTGTTGCAAAGAATAACAATTTTGAAAACAACTGTTTCCAAAACTTGTGACACCGCTTGGTATTATAACAGATTGCAAAGAAAAACAATTATAAAAACATTGATTTTCCAAACTTGTGACAGCGCTTGGTATTGTTATGGATTGCAAAGAAGAACAACCGTAAAAACATTGAGTTCCTAAACTTGTGACACTGCTTGGTATGGTTATGGATTGCAAAGAATAACAACAATAAAAACAATAATTACTCAAACTTGTAACACTGTCTGGTATGGCTATGGATTGTAAAGAACAACAATTTTGAAAACAATTGGTTCCCAAACTCGTGACACCGCTTGGGATGGTTATGGATTGCAAAGAATAACAACCGTAAAAACAACTACTTCCCAAACTTGTAACAGTATTTGGTATGGTTATATATTGCAAAGAATGACAACCGTAAAAACAATAATTACCCAAACCTGTAACAGTATTTGGCATGGTTATAGATTGTAAAGAATAACAATTATAAAAACAATAATTACCCAAACTTGTAACAGTATTTGGTATGGTTATAGATTGTAAAGAATAACAAACTCGAAAACAGCTATCTTCCAAACTTGTAACACCGCTTGGAATGGTTATGGATTGCAAAGAATAACAACCGAAAAAACATTGATTACCCAAACTTGTGACAGCGTTTGGTATTGTTATGGATTGCAAAGAAGAACAACCGTAAAAACAAGAATTTCCAAAAGTTGTGACACCGCTTGGGATGGTTATGTGTTGCAAAGAATAACAACCAGAAAAACAATAATTACTCAAACTTGTAACACTGTTCGGTATGGTTATGGATTGCAAAGAATAACAATTTTGAAAACAGTTATCACCTAAACTTCTAACACTGTTCGGTATGGTTATGAATTGCAAAGAATAACAATTTTGAAAACAATTATTATTTAAACTTCTAACACTGTCTGGAATGGTTATGGATTGTAAAGAATAACAAGCAGAAAAACATTGATTTCCCAAAGTTGTAACTGTATTTGAAATAGTTATAAATTGCAAAGAATAACAACCACTGAAGCAATTGATTCCCAAACTTGTGACACTGCTTGAAATGGCTATGGATTGTAGAAAATAACAATTGTAAAAACATTGAGTTCCTAAACTTGTGACAGTATTTGGTATGATTATAGATTGCAAAGAAGAACAACCGGAAAAGCAATAATCACCTAAACTTGTAACATTGTCTGGAATAGCTATAGACTGCAAAGAAGAACAACCATAAAAACAATAATTACTCAAGCGTGTAACTTGGTTAGATAGTTTAACATCCGTGTACACACAGTTTTGATTGTTTGATTGAGAACCTGTAATGTATGTGCTAAAACTATAAGTTCCAGAAGAACAAGATATAGCAATGTCATAGGCACTTGAATTGGTTACACCAGTATATGTGTGATTTTTAATTGCTTGTGCTACTGATGTCCAAGTGTCTGTGGTGCCATCACCCCAGTCAACAGTGACGGCATCTGCGATGGTTGGCGTTAGACAAATGTATGCTTGAGGAAATGTTTCAGTTGGCTTGCAAGTGATATGTGTCTTGTTATCAGTCGTATGATAGATTGCTCCAACGTTTACTACACCATCAACAGTGTTTATTTGTGTCTTTATATTCGCTAATGTCCAGTTCCAGCCCTCAAATGTCAAGTTTTCGTTTGTTCCATTAGACCATGACGGCAAATTTGTTAAATTTAAAAAATCATTTTTTGTATATGAATACAAAAGTTTTCCATCATAATCATAAAAGTTAACATCATTTATATAGTTTTCTGCATCATTGAGCACAGTTATATTTTTATCCAATAAATTATATGATGTTATGTTATCAAATATTATTTTTTTGTTTGTTTCTAAACTTGTTATGGAAGTGTTCTTCACTAAATTATTATATTCCACCATTTTAGATGAAAAACTTGACCAATTGGTTGCTGTTTGGTATGTTGTTAAAGTTCCTGTTGGAACATAAATAACAAGTTTTGCATTGTTTGGTATAGCATTTTTGTTTGCAAGTGTTGGCGGTGTTGTCGACTGCATATATATTTTTTGCAAAGAAAAACAACTACTAAAACATTGGGAAGCTAAATCTGTAATACTGCTTGGAATAGTTATGAATTGCAAAGATGAACAACCATAAAAACAAGAACTCTCCAAAGTTGTAACACCGCTTGGAATGGTTATAGATTGCAAAGAAGAACAACCGTAAAAACAAGAATTTCCAAAAGTTGTGATAGTATTTGGTATTGTTATAGATTGTAAAGAATAACAATTATTAAAATGTTGAGTTCCCAAACTTGTAATTGTATTTGGTATGGTTATGAATCGCAAAGAAGAACAACCATAAAAACATTTAGTTCCCAAATTTGTGACACCACTTGGAATGGTTATAGATTGCAAAGAAGAACAATTTTGAAAACAACTATTATTTCCAAAACTTGTGACACCGCTTGGAATGGTTATAGATTGCAAAGAAGAACAACCATAAAAACAATTGGTTCCTAAATTTGTGACACCGCTTGGGATGGTTATGTGTTGCAAAGAAGAACAACTATAAAAACAACTACCGCCAAAACTTGTGACACCGCTTGGAATAGTTATGAATTGCAAAGAATAACAATTTTGAAAACAACTATTATTTCCAAAACTTGTGACACCGCTTGGAATGGTTATGAATCGCAAAGAATAACAACCACTGAAACAATTGGTTCCTAAATTTGTGACAGCGCTTGGGATGGTTATGTGTTGCAAAGAAAAACAATTATAAAAACATTGATCTCCTAAATTTGTAACTGTATTTGGAATAGTTATAGATTGCAAAGAAGAACAACCGTAAAAACAATAATTATCCAAACTTGTGACACCGCTTGGAATAGTTATGGATTGCAAAGAAGAACAACCGTAAAAACAATACTTATCCAAACTTGTGACACCGCTTGGAATGGCTATGGATTGCAAAGAATAACAACAGTAAAAACAATTAGTTCCTAAATTTGTGACAGCGCTTGGGATAGTTATGAATCGCAAAGAAGAACAACTATAAAAACATTGAGTTCCTAAACTCGTGACACTGCTTGGTATGGTTATTGATTGTAGAGAATAACAATTATAAAAACAACTGTACCAAAAACTTGTAACTTTGTTGGATAATTTAACGTCCGTATATACACAACTTTGGCTGTATGATTGCGAATTAGTAATATAATTGTTAAACTTATAAGTTCCAGAAGAACAAGATATAGCAATGTCATAAACACTTGAATCCGTAACACCTGTGTATGTATGTGATTTTGTTTCTTGTGATGCTGATGTCCAAGTGTCAGTAGTTCCGTCACCCCAGTCAACGGTCACTGCATTTGCGGCAGTAGGTGTTAGACATATATAGGCTTGAGGGAATGTTTCAGTTGGTTTGCAAGTGATATGCGTCTTGTTATCAGTCGTATGATAGTTTGCTCCGACATTCACGTCTCCATCGACTGTGTTTAGGTAACTTGTTATTTCGGATAATGTCCAGTTCCATCCATCACATGTCAAGTTTTCACTTGTTCTGTCTGGTAAAGTGGGCAAAGCGCTTAATGCTAAAAATTGCGCAGCTGTGTATTCATACAGCAAAGTCCCTTCATAGTCGTAGAACCTAATCATTGATGAGCCAGCAGATGGATTGCTGCCCGGCGACATTGTAAAACCTACATGCACATCTCCATCTACATCATATAGGTATTGTGTTATTTCCGCAAGTGTCCAGTTCCAACCATCCGCAACACGGTTTATAGAACTTAAATCAGGCAATGCTGGTAATTCTGTCAATGCTAAAAATTGAGCAGCTGTATAGTCATATAGAAATTCACCATCATAGTTATGAAATATGACGTGTGATGAACCAAGTTCGGGGTTGCTACCGCAATGAACCGTACACCCCACGTTTATATCAGCTGGATACTCTTCCAAATAATCTTTTATTTCTTGCAATGTCCAGTTCCATCCATCGCATATTTTGTTTATGTCACTGTGATTTGGCAGTGGTGGTAGTTCTTCTAATACAAAAAACTCATCTATGTTGTACTTATATGCAATACTGCCATCATAATCATAGAAATAGACGAACATGTTGCTCTTGTCTACAAAGTCGTTGTCTTCATATATTGCTGAAAGATCTGACCAAGTGAGGTTGCTTGCTTGTGAGTTAAACGCATTTTGGTCTGGAAACTTGTTTATGGTTATTTCATTTCTTGCGGGTTGGACATATTGCGAAGGGTTTTCTATCAAAAGTGTGACATCCGTTGGATTTATATCTTGGCTATGTTCCACATATTGTTGTTCATTCCCTATTATGTTAACATTCATTTGTTGTACAGAAGTTTCAGTAATATTAAGTTCTTTTGACATAATTATGAAATTTATTGTATTTATAAAGCAAAAGCACCATATATTAGATGTATGGTGCTTGTCGTATGAGTAGAATTTAGTTGTTTAATAGTCGTATTCAACCATTTTTGAAGCATAGTTGCTCCAAGTATCTGCACTTTGGTATGTTGCTAAAGTTCCAGTTGGAACATAGATTACAAGATTATTATTGTCAGGTAATGAATTTGATATTATTGTTGGTGGTGTTGTAGACTTTATGTATATTTTATTTAAGTTATAAGAACTATACAAACAATTACTTTTGATATCTGTTACTCCACTTGGAATAGTTATTGATTGCAAAGAACATAAATCAAAACAATATTCATTTAAGATTGTAACCCCATTAGGAATAACTATTGATTGATGTAATTGATGACAGCTATCAAAGCAATAATTGCCTAAGCTTGTAATTCCATTAGGTAAAGTTATTGATTGCAAAGAATAACAGCTATAAAAGCAATAATTGCCTAAGTTTGTTATTCCATTAGGAATAGTTATAGATTGTAAAGAATAACAATTTTGAAAACAACTAGCACCTAAATTTGTTACTCCACCTGGTATATTTATTGATTTCAAATGGTAACAATTAAGAAATTTTTTAGATGACCAAGTAACTCCATCGGGAATAGTTATAGATTGTAAATAATAACAACCATTAAAACAATTAGTACTTAAGCTTGTAACTTTATTAGATAATCTTATATCAGTGTATATATAGTTTTTATTATTTTCTGCGGTACCAGCAATATAAGTTGAAAAACTATAAGTTCCTGAAGAGCAAGAAACAGTAATGTCATAGACACTAGAATCTGTCACTCCAGTATATGTATGTGATTTGGATGCTTGACTAGTCGAAGTCCAAATGTCAGTTGACCCGTCTCCCCAATCAATCGTGACTGCATTTGCTACGGTAGGAGTCAGACATATAATTGCCCATGGACGACTTGATGTAGGCCTACAAGTGATATGGGTCTTCCCATCTGTAGTATGATAGATAGCACCTACATTTACATCTCCGCCTACATTGTTTATCTGGTTTTTGATTTCTAATAAAGTCCAGTTCCATCCATCGCAAGTAAGGTTCTCATTTGTCCTGTCTGGCAAAGCAGGCAATGCACTCAATGCTAAGAACTGAGCTGCCGTATATTCATATAAAAGTGTCCCTTCATAATCATAAAAGAAAATATTTGGTAATTTTTTTTCTTTTTCTAATAAAATTTTTCCAAATATTGTTTTTTGTATATTACTATTTTTTAATTTAAGTTTCATACTTCATTAAAAACTATATTCAACCATTTTTGAAGCATATCTACTCCAATTAGATGCATTTTGATATGCTGCTAAAGTTCCATTAGGGACATAGATTACAAGATTAGTATTGTTAGGTATTGCACTAGAGTCAAGTGTAGGAGGAGTTGTAGATTTTACATAAATTTTATTCAAAGTATAACAATCAGAAAAACATTGTGAATTTATATTTGTTACACTATTTGGAAGAGTTATTGATTGTAAACAATAACTATATCTAAAACAACTATTACTTAAATTTGTTACTCCACTAGAAATATTTACTGATTGTAAAGAATGACAGTTACCAAAACAAAAATCACTTATATTTGTAATACTACCAGGGATAGATATTGATTGTAAAAAATAACAATTAATAACACATTGATATCCTAAACTAGTAACTCCGTTTGGAATAGTTATGGATTGCAAAGAATTACAATTTTGGAAACAATAATCACCTAAACTAGTAACTCCACTTGGGAGAGTTATAGATTGCAAAGAAGAACAATCTAGAAAACACTTATCAGGCAAATTAGTTATTCCACCTGGAAGAGTTATTGATTGTAAAGAATGACATTGTTGAAAACATTGAGTTCCCAAACCAGTAACAGTATCAGGAATAGTTATAGACTGCAAAGAATAACAATTAAAAAAACAACTATTACCCAAACTTGTAATTCCACTTGGAATAGTTATTGATTGTAAAAAATGACAACCATAAAAACAATAAGTACCAAGACTTGTAACTTTATTAGATAATCTTATATCAGTGTATATGCAAGAACCATTAGAATTTCCAGCAATATAACCTGAAAAACCATAAGTTCCTGAAGAGCAAGAAATAGTAATGTCATAGACACTAGAATCTGTCACTCCAGTATAAGTATGTGATTTAGTTTCTTGACCAGTTGAAGTCCAAGTGTCAGTTGACCCGTCTCCCCAATCAATCGTGACTGCATTTGCTACAGTTGGTGTTAAATATATTTTAGCAGTTGGATAAGTGTTTGTTGGTTTGCAAGTGATATGTGTATTGTCATCCGTTGTATGGTAAATTGCCCCGACATTCACAACACCTCCAACATTGTTTATTTGGGTCTTTATTTCTGCCAGTGTCCAGTTCCATTCATCAAAAGTCAAGTTCTCATTGATAGCAGGATTAATCGGCAACTCCGTCAATGCCAACGCCTCCGCATTGGTGTATGACAAAAGCCTGAAACCATCATAGTCATAGAAGTTGACGTCTTTCTCTTCCGCTTCAGTTAGCTGTATGTCTGTCAAGACATCCGTTTTTATCCTGCATTTGTTGTAAAACAATACACCGCTCATATTTTTTGTTTTTTATTCATATGTCCAGTTTCTTATGGTTATGTTGGTTGCCTCAGACCAAGTTGCTTGCAAACCATCCGTTGTAAGAAATTTCCCGCTTTGTCCGGTTTGGTCAGGGAGCGCACTTAAAGTTTGCCAGCTAATATTCTGAATCCCATCAGTAACTAATACTTGTCCCGGTAAACCGTAAGTTGCTGGCACGTCTGGTATAGCACTTATAAACCATGCTGCAGTCGTACTTTGCTGTGTTCCACTAACATTGGCTTTCGCGCCAGCAACATCAATCATGAAATCAATAGACCATGTATCAGGGTCTTGTGTTGAGCCAGATGTAGAAATTTCTTTTGGTTCTATAAAAATTGCATAATACCTATTAGTAGATGGATTACTTTCATTTTCCAATACAATAACAGCTTGTATTATTTTTTTATCTTCGTATGCTTCATATATTTCTCTTGGAGTTTTGTCACAAGATATATCATAGTCAGTTATTCCAGTTGGCTCAATAACACCAGATTTTGGTGTCAGACTAAACGTACATTCGTAAATAGAACTTGTTTCAATGGTTAAGTCACCGCTTCCCAAAACCGAATTACCGTTTATGGTTTTAATGTTGGTACCGCTAACCAATGTGTCTTGTTTTCCAGATATATCTTGGTGTTGTGTTAAGAACCCAGAATCGTTTGTTAGGTCGCTTGTTTTGGTTGGAACCGTAATGGTAATATCGCTTGCCGAGTTTTGGTTTGCCGTAAAAGTGCCTTTAGATGTTTGGTTTTGCCATATTGTAAGCGTGCCGTTTCCAATTGTCGGCTTGTTCTTTATGAAAGCATCACTTGAAGAGTCTACAACATTCCAGTCTGACTGGACATTCACTTCAGCACCAGCAGCAATGCCATTCAGTTTAGTTTTTTCTGTTGCGGTGTAGGCTTTGTTCGTCGTTCCATCTGAGATAAGGTCAGCGCTCAGTTTGTTCGTTGAGGTTATCTTGTCTTGCTTTCCAGAAATGTCTTGGTGCTGTGTCAAGAATGCATTCGTGCCGTCACCGTCATTCGTCAAGTCACTTGTCTTTGTCGGCACTGCAATGTTTATAGTCTTGTTGTTTGTTGCGTTTGTCGTGAATGAATCTACATTCGTGCCGTTTTTCTGGAGCGTTATGGTTGCGTTCCCAATTGTGGGCTTGTTCTTGATGAAAGCATCACTTGTGCTGCTTGTCACATTCCAGTCTGACTGGACATTGACTTCTGCACCAGATGCGATGCCACTCAGTTTAGTCTTTTCTGTCGCCGTGTAGACTTTGTTCGTGTTGCCATCCGTAATGAGATCTGCAGACAACGGGTTCTGCACAGTTATTTCAGTCTGAAGACCACTTATCAAGTCAGCAACACTGAAATCTATAGTGCTTCCATTCTGAAGTGTCAATATCACTTTCTTTGTGGCTGCGTCATATGAGCCACTGACGACGACACTTTCGAGAGGCAAGTCAACAGTCTGTGCACTGCCGAGGTTGTTGCCATCTTGGTCTTTCAGTTGAGCAGTCACCACATATGTGGTAGAATCTATGCTCAAGACAAGTGATGCGCCATACTTAGTAGAACTAGGCAGAGCATTCACATCAGCAGCAGATGTCGGAACGGTTATGTTAGCAGTCTTGTTAGATGAAGCGTTTGCGGTGAATGTCTGTACTGTTGTGCCGTTTTTCTGGATAGTCAGTGTCGCGTCGTTCACTGTTGGAAGATCTGGATGATCCACAAGATCCCAGCTGAGTTTGTTGTCACTTGTTATCATGTCTTGCTTTCTTCCAAGCAGAACAGTCAGATTTTCATTCTGTGTGTTTCTGACAGCATTCAGATGAGTTACCGGAAAAAAGTTCTGTTTGTTCTTGTCGGTAATCCATTTGATTGGTATTGTTATGATAGGTTCTGGCATGTTGACAGTATATTATTTTTGTATTTATAAAAACGAATGATGTGTTATGGTTATGTGTCTTTTTTGACATATTTGACATCATTAGACAAAATTTGGTCGGGACGTTCTTGCACCACCCATGAACCATTCTCTTTCCGGTATAGTCTGTTCACAAGTGTCCAAGTGCCGCTCAGCTTGACATATAGTCCAAATGACACGGTTGACTTCACCCACACTTCTAGATTTGCGCCGTTTATCGTGTATTCCCATTCTCGATACGGATAGACACGCTGTGTTTTCGCAGCATCAGTGTACCACCCGTCAAAGGTGACGATACCCGATGTGTAGTCTGCTACAAGATGCGCGACTTCGCCATCTACTCCAGATGCCAAGTCTGTGCTTGCTGACATGTGGTCATCACCGTGGACTGTTATAGTGTAGATTTTTTTGGCTTTAGCATACAACACTGTGTCAGCATTTATGGCAGCAGTATATGATGCGCTTGTGGACACACGAGTCGTGTAGCTAGAATCAGAATACCATCCGTCAAACCGGTATCCTGAACTTGCCGTTGCGGTGAAAGTGACGTTTGTGCCTTCTCTTGCTTCAGATGCACTTGCTGTTGCTGATGAACACCCTTGCGAACCGCCAACTGAAACATTATAGTATGGAAGATATGTTATAGTTAAATATGCTTGGGTTATTCTTGTTTCGTTGTTGCTTTTTCCAACAGCGGTTGTGTACACTTGCATGCGTATGTTAGCGGCATCAAATGTATTGTATGTTGTGTTAAGACCGGATGGACTAAGACTGGCTGAGTAGTTAGTCCATGATTTAGCCAAAGAATGTTCTGAGCCATTTGTGTAATTGCCATTATTTATGGATACACCGATTCTAGCAACACCCCCCGCTGATCCGTTATCACCGCGCCAACCACGCACGCGATAACTAACACCAGTTATATACACTTTTTTATTGGTATATGGCGATGTGCCGCTCACTTTGAATGTAGATGTCGCGTTAGCTGAAGATGATGAAGTATCACTACCACCAGATCGTAGATAAATATATGTTGAATTGTCATCTGGTGTCACATCATCAATTAGAGAATAACCAGAACTACCAGAACTGCATGAATGGTTCAGTGTGACGTCAGCTGTTGGATATAATATTATTGTAGCCATTCTAAAAATTTATCTTTTAATTGGTATGCAGTGAGAATGTTTTGCGGTATGAATCCCGGCATTTTGTTTCTCTCACCACATATTTCTTTTATTTCATCAATATGGTCAGTGAATGTAACTTGACAGACAAAGCCTGTCATGTCACCTGCTTCAAACGTGGCGCTTCCACACACTTTTCTTCCATCTATCAGTATGTCATTGCCATCAACGACAGAGTCAAGGCCAAGCTGTATGAAATATTCATTGAGCTTTTTCAAAAACAAGTTGATTGACACATCTATATGTTTTGGAATAAGCAGATACAATCTAAAATCACCATCAAAAGATAGTATCAATCCACTTGTGGCTGTTTCATTCGTCGCGTTATATCCAAATTTGACTATCGTGAACCCTTTGTCTACAAGTTCATTCTCATTTTCATAACCATTTTTGATGAACGCGTATTTTTCGCCAGTGTTTATAGCATACATGTATGACGGGACTTTGTCTCTAACATTCCATGTGACCAACGACAAATCTATTCTTGGCTGTTCTATGACAGTCCAGTCTAAATTTTTCAACTGATATTCAATTTTGTCATTATGAAACTCTTCTAAATCTGAATATCCCCATTGGTCGAGGTAGTCATGTATGTTTGGCTGCTCGCCTTGCAAGTTCAGTTGGATGTACTCTTGTTCTGCTTCAATTGCTTTTTCGATGTTTTTCATATTAAGCTAAATTATAGGGTTTGCAAATAAAGGTCTCCGTTGTCGCCAAGCGCCTGAGATGGAGTTGTGTTTCCTGTAAAATACACATTTGTGTGGAGCTCTTGGATCTGCCAAGAGCCATTAGTCACAATCAAGAACTTTCCATTGTCTGCTGCAGTCACCGGCGGCAATGCTTGGTCAGCAGTAATGTATCCTGCATCATTTGTAAATGAACTTACCGTTGTCGGTATAGTGATGTTTGCGGTCACATTAGACGAAGCATTTGCAGTGAAAGTCGCAACTTGCGTGCCATTCTTCTGAATAGTCAGTGTCGCATTGTTCACAGTAGGTATAGTCGGCTTGTTGTCAAGATCTGTATAACTACCAGATGTCGCCACAGTAGCAAAGCTCGGCGTGTTCAGCAAATCACCATAACTTCCGGTTTTAGCAATCTTGTGAAGACTAATTGAACCGCTCAATGCTTCAGATGAAGAAACAGTCTGTGCAGTTGTATTGTTCGTGTTCAATGTTCCAGGAGCAGCCGGTATAGTTGGCTTGTTGTCCAGATCAGTGTAGCTTCCACTTGTTGCGACTGTCGCAAAGTTTGGTTTGTTCAGCAAGTCGTTATATGAACCAGTCTTAGCTATCTTGTGGAGACTTATTGAACCACTCAATGCTTCAGATGATGAAACAGACTGTGCGGTAGAAATGTTAGTGTTCAGCGTTCCAGGTGCAGCTGGAATCGTTGGCTTGTTCAGCAAGTCATTGTATGAACCGGTTTTAGAGATCTTGTGCAATGTGATTGCATTGCTGAAACTTTCACTTGCTGATGTCGATTGCGCAGACGCACTTGTCGTTGAAAGTGTTCCGATTGTTGGCGGTTGTGGTATAGTCGGCTTGTTCTTTATGAATGCTTTGCTCTCGGAGTCAGTCTCGTTCCAGTCAGACTGGACGCCAAGATCAGGCGGCAGTGTCTCAAGCGTCAGATATTCTTGATCTTCCACCCATTCTTTTTTAGCATATTGTTTTATGTCGACTTGTTGTCCTGTTGCTGAGTCTATGATGTCACCCTGAGATTCATCTAGACCTGTGTAGACGACATTTCCGGGGTTGCCTTCAACAGATTGCCAACACCCAGTCACAGTCGTTGCTGTAGATGAATTCATATACAGAGTGGAAGTCTGTGTTGGATTGTAGACCATCCAAATCGTTGAGCCTGCTGTATGTCTGTCACCAATTCCATCATTGTCATCAAAGACGACAGGCTTGTAGCCAAGTGAGTTTATCTGGAATGCTGTTCCAAAAGTGTCGTGTCCAGTGACAGGCACGACAAGTGAAACGACAAGTCCATCATAATAAGCAGTTATTGATGCATCAGTGACATCCCATTTAGCATGAGTGTAAGGAGGGTCAGCCGAAACTGCTGCAGTGCCTGTTGCGTTTGTGTATCGTTTTATTCTATTGTCGTTTATGTCAACAATTGTATTGTCTGGTAATTGAATTTTCTTTACTACGGACATAGTTTGTGATTATTGTTTTAATTATTTATAATTCTTGACATATAAAAAATGCCGGAACATGTGTTCCGGCATTGCAATATAATGATGTTTTATTATGAAGGATCAACAATTGTGATGTCAAGGCTATCAAATTCAGCAACTTTGACAGTATCAGCTCCAACAGTGATTGCCTGTCCAGCAGCAGTTCCTGTACCAATGTTGTCAACAACAGCTTTCTGGTCTTTGCTGTTGAAGGTGACAGCAGGAGGAGTTGCTGTAGCTTCATCAATTCCTGTAGCAACGCTAACACCACCTGATGCGTTAGTTGAAATCGTGATTGTAGGATCTGTAACAGTGACGCTTTGTAGAACAGTTGCAGTTGTAGGAGTTCCAAATGCAGTGATTGCTGGAGCAGAGTCACCGATGGTTACACCAGTTACGATAGCAGCACCTGTAGCATCAGTAGCAGTTGCGCCAGTAGCAACAGTGACGGCTGTACCAACAGTAGCAACAGATGTCTTGTTTGTTGCATCAATGCCAGTAACAACAGCAGCACCATCACCACTTGCTGACAATGAACCAGTAGCATATGTGACGGATGTGCCAACAGTAGCAACAGCAAAAGTGTTAGGATTATTTAGTCCTGTAGCAACAGTAGCACCATCACCACTTGAAGTTAGACTACCAGTTGCTGCGGTGATAGCAGTTCCCAGTGTCACCTTTGATGCTTGAAGAGCAGTGCCTAATGTCACCTTTGTTGCAACTTTATCTTCTACTGTGGGAACTGTTCCATTTGTGCCTGTGATGATAAGAGTTTCAGCGTCAGTTCCACTACCCATCGCAAAAGCCCAAGTGTCAGCTGTGCCAACACTGGTCACTGACTGGATAGACACGTCATCATGGCCAGTCACATTAGGAATAGACACATCAGTGGTGTTAGTAACATTAGGAATTGTGGTTGTTGCCAGTTTTGATGTGATAGGCGTGATATTATAAATTGCTTCATGTGCAGCATTTGTAGCAGGAGTCAATGTAGAAACACCAAGTTTCTGTGTAGTCGGGGTGACGCCTTGCAGGACACTTGTGGCTGTTCCAGCAGGTATCACTGATGTGGTGACCAGTTTTTTGTTGGTTTCTGCAGTAACGCTTTTCACAAAAACATCGGTTGTAGGAGTTCCAAGTTCAGTGATAGCATTAGCTGTTGTTGCAGGAGTGACTGCTGTTCCAGATGCAGATGCTCCGAGTGTTGTCATTTGTGCCGTAACAGTCAATGTTGGAGCAGTAGCTTGCAGCGTAGCATCAGCACCAATAACATTAGCGGTGGTGTTACCAGTGAATGATACTGCAGAATCTGCTGCTGTGAATGTTGTACCGCTGCCAAGAACATTTGCAGCACTTCCTTTTTCAAGTACAACGTTATCTTTGTAAGCAAGTTTTCCGAGATTTGAAAGGTCACCGAGTTGTAACCATCGGCTTCCATCCCAAATAAATTCTTTTGTCAATCCTTGCAATGCAGGTCCACCAGTTGAATATACAACAATATCACCACCTTCTGCAGTAACAGATTTTCCACCAATAGTGATGGGGTTCGTTGTAGAACCATCAGTCAATGCGGTTGTTGTCTGGCCCAAGAAGTGGGTTGGTGCACCAAGAGCTTCAATTTTTCGTCTAGCTTCAGCATCTTTCAAATAGTAAGAACCACCTGAGCCAGGCAATGTTATTTTACTAATTAAGGGTTCATCAGACCAAGTTTCTGCCATTTTATTTATTATATTTATTTTTTATTTATATTAGTTTCTGTTGAATATCAAAGTTTCATTTTCAACGCCCTGGATGTCGTCAACATTCAGTTTTCTGTTCCATCTCTGTTTGTCTTGTGGAGTCACGTGTATAGATGCATCATTTATATGTCGTTCAAACAAGTCGTTGTAATAACTATCTGCAAACATCAGATCTTGTACATATGCATTTCCGTTTCCGACTTTTATTCCAGGATACATTACAGTTTTGCCTTCGATTGTTTCAGTCTTGTAATCATCATAAATGATGATTTTTCCGGCTTCAGGCACATATCCTATTCTTGAGTTCCAGTATTCAGTAGTGCCATGTTCAATGTTGAGGTCTGCCCATTCAATATGAGTTTCATCGACACTGACAGCAAGCACTTTTCCTGAATTTCCTGAAAGAACCGGTATCGGGTATTTCATTCTGATTTCACCAACTCGTTTTGAGCTTGTGTCATTCACAATTGAAATGCCATCGCCTGCCATATATGGACCAACGAACACAGGTTTGCCATCAGCATTCCCTATGAACATTTTCGGTTTCTTGTAGAAATTGCTGTCAAACCATATAGGCTCAGCAGAAGCCAGCTTGTAGTTCATATGTTCAAGAAAGTCTTTGACGGAATATGAACTTATCTTGTCATTCTGCAGAAGCGTTATCCTGGTGAATTCGTTATTCTGTTCCATAATTTATTTATAATCGTCCTCCGTCGATGTGTGTCACTTTTGCGACGATTGTGCTGTCTCCATCTTTGTCAAACGCAATCATAGAACCTTTTCCATTCTTGCGGTCTTTATGTTTCAGCACTATTGTGTCTTTGTCATCTTCGTTGTCTGTGAGATTTATTGCGACAGAGTGTTTAGATTTCTGCTCGACATTGATGTCATAGTTCACATCACCCATTCTCTCCCAAGTGTATGCCCATACTCCGTTGACATTTCTCTTTACGGTTATGTACTCCAAATACTGCTTTTCTTTTGTTGCGTTTGGATTGTCCACAAGATATATTGCATTCATTGTGTTCCAACTTGCAGTAGGCAGTTGTGACACATATTTGTAGACTATTCCGCCAACATTGTATTCGTTCTCATCACACTCGCATTTGCAGCTGCAGCCACAACCGTTGTTCTTTGTTATCATAGTTGATTTCTTGACGTTTGCCATAGGTACGCATTTTATAATTTTCGTAGCTCCAGCTTCAACATCACTGTCATTGAACTTCAACATTATTTCTGCAGTAAGCCTGCCTGCGATTTCCGGTATCTTTGAACCATCATAACATATCCTGACTAATCCCTTGTTTGTAACTCCCTTCGTGCAAGACACTGTAATACTGTTCACCTTCAAGACACTTGGTCGATACAATGAGTTCAATGACATTATATTCAGCACTGAAGCGTCACAATTGTCTAAAATATTTATAATGCTGTTTTTAGCATTGAGAGTGACTATCTGTGGCAGTCCGTTCAGCATGCAAATGCAAGAACCCTCATTGTTCTCATTTGACATGATTTTCAAATACAAAGCTCCAGTGTAGGTGAACGGGTTGAAGATGATATGTCCGTGGAAAACATCACCGTCTTCTTCTTTTCCAAAAATGATTGCTTTCTCATCATCAGGACATATTAGTTCTGGATCATTGTCGGCGACTCTCACATTATGTGTTTCAAAATACTTGTCTTCATTGTCCCAGAAATTGTCTGGATTGAGTTCGAACAAAGGGCCGTCATAACTTGTCTGCAAACTTTCAATACTTATCGCGTTTCCTGTCGACATGACGACACACTCAAACTCATTGCTCAGTGTCATGTCTATCCTGTCGATTCTGTCTATGTCAACTGGCTGGCCATCTGAGTCAAGAATGTAGATTTCTTGACACGCACCAACGCCTGCATATAAGTCTTGCATGCATTTCACATATGCGCTGTATTCGCCACAAGATGGAGTTCCGCCACCACAGCCTTTGTCGTTGTAGATGTTGGGGACGACTGTGGTTGTTGTGGTTGTTGATGTCATTGTCCCATAGGCAGATGATATTGTGGTTGTCGTGGTTGCCATTTTATCTATATAATATACTTGTGTTTTCGATGGGCATATCGCAAAATATGATGTTCTTGTCGTTTGCAGAGAAAATCTTTATTCTGGAATCTGACACAGAAAACTTTGCGTTTTCGTATGCCGTCACCACCTCCATTTTGTCATTCAATACTAATACTCTTTCTGCTACTTGTTTTATAAACATATTTTGATTTATACACAATATATTTATAAAAAGAAACCCGGATTTGATGTCCGGGTTCATGTGAGTGTTTTATATTATTTATCAAAAGTTAAGATGAGAGTCTTCTGTCACGAACTTGTATTCCATGTTATGCAGTTCACAGTATGTCTTGCACGCTTTCGCCTTTTCCATGTTCTTGATATAAGTCTGTGCAGCTCTCTGGTAGTTCGCCAATGTTTTCGGAGTCTCTTTCTTTGGCTTCACTGGTGGAGTCAAGTCTTTCTTTGGTTTCACCTCAACGATTATCTTTCTTATCGTAGTCCCAGTGTTGTATTCAAAATAGAAATCTGGGAAGTATTCATGCTGCTTGTTGTCTAACATGCTGAAATATGGTATGCATATGCATTCACTGCCCCACTTAGTAACTGACTGAGACTCATCAAGGAACTTGCACACTTTGTATTCCCAGCTTGAACGATATATGATTGGAGTCTGCCCGCAGTACTTGTTCGGGAACAACGGATTGTAATATCCCTGCTTGAACGGGGATTTTTTCGAGCGGAACTTGTGTGGCTGCAGTGACTTTATGTTCATCTTGTTTAGAGTTATACAATTTATTTATAATAGAAAAAGGCCGCTCAATTGAGCGGCCTTGGAAAAAGAATGAAAAACAAAATCCCATTAAAGGGTTGAGAGATTGTCTCTAATCACATCTATGATTGGATTGTAACGGTCACCATTGAGAACCTTGACGAGGGCGAGATAGGGGTCAGTCTCCTCACTGAGAACCATGTTGCAGAGCGATGCGGAGAACCCGCTGATGAGAATGACGCCGTTTTTGTTCTGTGTCATCGGAATGGCACCTGTTCTTGAGTTCACGTTCCAGAACACCAGTCTCGGAAGCTGGTATCCTGCTGCTTCCCATTTTTTTCTGATGGTGGTGAACAGTTTGTCCTCGCGGGCCGAACGGTTTACCGCATAGTCAAACTCCATATCGGAGACAATCAGCAACGATGTGGGCAGTTCCTCTTGCTTGAGGTGGTTGTTCACAGCAGTGTCAAGCACCAGTTGGAATGTTGCTTCGATGTTGGTGTTTGAACAGTCATCATAACTGTCAAGCAGCCACATTTTGTCTTCGAGAGAAGTGTTGTCTCCAAGTTCGACAAGTTGAGGTCTTGCACTGAACGTGATGAACTTGTTCTTGAACTCGCCAGTCATTCTTTCGGAGAAGTAGACGCAAAGGGAGCTTGCGACATCAAGAGCAGTTGTGGTGCTGTTCGGGATGGTGCAAGTCATACTGCCACTGCCGTCTCTCACAACAAGTGTCTTGGAGTCGCCTTTGATGAAATCAGGCAGAGCTTTCCACATCTGCTCTGCAGTCTGCGGCTCACGACGGATCAGTTTCCACACATCATGCGGGAAGGATGCTGCTGCATTGATTTTCTTGTCTCCTTTGGCGAGAGAGTCAAGATAGTTTCTACGGCGGTTTTCGTCATATTTGAGGAACAGTCTCGCATAACGAGTGTTTGCCAGTGAAGGCACTGCCTCGTAGTTGATGTCGCCATAAGTCTTTGCAGCGATGTTGCGTTCAACCACGTTTGCTTTCTTTCTCAAGAGAGAAACGGTTTTTCTGTAGTAGGCAGCATTGATTTTGGAGCCATACACTTTGTTGATGAGTTTGATGAGGGTTTTTGCCTCAGATACAGACTTGAGACCGGCATTGACGGAAGGCAGCCACTTGCCAAGGAGTGAGACATTGTCTTTGCCCTTGTCCTCTTTCATCTGGTTCGCAATGATTTTCACTGCGGTTTCCATCACATGTTCATTCTTGGTGTGGATGGCAATCCAGACGAGATCGTCCCAACGGCCATATTCAGGAATGAACGGCAGAAGTTTGGAGGCGATTTCTGGCTGGTTCTCGGAAAGCCACAAGAAAGAGTTGCGGAAACTGTCACGTTCACCGATACCACCGCGGATGTCGCGGAGATAGAATATGAATCTGATGAACAGTTCAGGAGATTCCATGAACGCGAGTTTCGATAGATTGCTGACCATCCTCATTCCGCCGGCTCTCATTGCAGGGATTTTGAACGACATGTCCAGCAGGTTCTTGCCGGTGGTTGCGTTCATCTTTGCCCCGTTTTCGGAGAATGCGACGTTGGTGTTTTCGCCGTTGAGGATTTCTTTCTTTAATTCTTCTATCATAGTTCTAAAATTTTTTGGTTACAATTGAATATAACAAAACTTTTTCTGGTTTTACATTTGTCGTGAAATAAAAATGGGTGGCCGAAACCACCCAATGAAACCTATAAATTTATTGAACGGATGATTATCTCACAGGATACATTTTGCGGTCCGTCTTGAGGACTCTATCCTTGCGATTGGAGAACACCATTTTGCTTGACACATTCAAGAAGTTCTCGTTCATCTTGAGTGCGTATGCAGAACGGATATGGTTGCGTGCTTGCATCGCGGGGATTGTGGTGTCGAGGATGCCGTATCTCTTTCCGACACGCTTGCCGTTCTTGTTTGTGTAGACACACATGATTCTGTTTGTGTCTACCCCGGCAGGGATATCGTCAAGAGAAGAATACAGCACATAGTTCTTGTACTTCTCTTTGGCGAACGGGCGGCGGCCCTTGCGCACCACAGGCGTGTTTGCTGTCTGCTGCACGGGCTTAGCTTTCTTCAGGAACTTTGCCTGTGCGTCATAGATGTCTGCAACGGAAAGCAGCTCGGCTTCTCTTGCGATTTCTGCTGCACAGAAATCGGCGATTTGTTGGATTACTGACTGGATTTTAGCCACTGGCATTTCAGTGACATCTTGCATTTTGTTTTGTTCGAAGAACTTTTCTAAAAGACTTTTGATAACCATAGGTAATAAATTTAAAGTTATTTTTTATGTTAACAAATTGAATATAACAAAACTTTTTGGAAATTTACAATAACATGAAAATTGTTTATAAGCACGGTTAATGCAATGAAGCAGAACTATAAGCAGACTCTCACATACAGCGGATGTTTCACGCCTCCGTTGCAGTAACCAAAATCTTTAACTTTAAGGAACATGCCGTCATACAACTTCGACGGCATTTTTATTTTCTTTGTCTTTCCGCACAATGTGATAGATATTGTCTTCGGAATGGTTTTCAACTTGACACTGTAGACCAATACTGTTTCTGTCAAGTATCTTTCAAATGTGAATCCTTCCGGCATTATGAACTTCACTGTGACGCACAACATTCCTCTGACGCCGTCTTGGTTTTTCTCACCCATTCCCTCATAGTTGACTGACTGCATAGGCAACATCCCTTTTGGAATGTCCACTTTGACAGTTTCCGATCTAAGTGAAATGTTTCTTTCACAGCCGCACATCCCTTCCTCAAGTGTTATGAACACATCGACAGGAGTCACAGTGTTGTTCGGCTTTGGCTTGGGGACATAAACCGGAATGACTATTTTGTAGCCATCAAGTATAAGTTTGTAAGCATCAAGCAGCTTGGCGTATTCAGCCTCATCACCTCCCTTGTCAGGGTGCATCTTCATAGAAAGCTTCCTGAATCTCTTTTTTGTTTCTTCTATGGATGCGTTGTCTTTGAGGCCAAGCGTTCTGAACGGGTTCATGTTAGAAAAGCGAAGCAGTTTTCTTCTTTTTTGGTTTTTCCACAACTTGCTCTTTTTCTTTCTTCACAGGCTTTGCTGTGTCAGAATAAATTCGTTGTGGCACATCGGGCTTCATCAGTTCTTCTTTTCTGAGTGATGAGTCATTTCCAAACCAGATGTTAAGTTTCTCGTTTGAGTTGTCTGTGATGTCGTAATAATAAAGTCTCGGGTTGCGGATGATTTCCTCATACTCTTCATCAGTCAATGCAGCAAGTCCTTTCTTGTAGTCAACATCATACTGGTCAACATTGTTTTTCTTCTGCCAGTCTTCCCATTCGTCATCATAGTAGAAGTTCAGCACTTTGCCCGACTTCTTGTGGCGTGCGATAATCACGGGAGTCTCGCATCTTGCGATACGATGTTCTTTGAACAGCTCGGGCCACCATTTCTCGAATATGTTGACAAGCAGGCTCGCGCAGGATATGCCGTCGATATCAGCATCTGAGTATATATGTATCTCGCCATACCGCAAGTTGTCTTCAATGAGTTTGCCGTTCTTGTCGTAGACGAACGGGCTTTTGCCGAACTGCAGTCCAAGTGCGCCGACGATACTTTTGATTTCTTGGTTCTGTATAGCTTTCGAGTTCGGCACTTCTCTCACGTTCAGTGACTTTCCTCTCAGCGGGAAGGCACCCTGGGTTTCGGGGTTCCTGTATTTTCTGAAGCCTGCCATTGGGGAGTCTCCCTCACACAGCATCAGAGTGCATTTTCTCCTGTCCTTTCCCTTTGCGTCAATCAGTTTATTAATCTTGACTTTGGCAAGCTGCTTGTTTGCGTTGCGGACAGCTGCTTTCTCATCAGCTTCATTCTTGCGGTTAACCCAGTCAAGAATGCTTGCTGTTATCTCAGAATTGAATATCGCCTTAAGTGTTTTTGGAGTTATCGTGTGAGATGTGCCGAAGTTCTTAGGGTCAGTTATCAGTTTCTCTTTTGTCTGTGAACTGTACGCAGGATTCTGTATCGAGCAAGAGATGAACACGAACAAATGGTTGCGGATGTCACCTGGTTTCAGATCGACTTTATGTTTCTTCTTTATCAGTTCACGAAGATAAGTGACTACTTGGTCAGTGATATAGTTGACATGTGTGCCGCCGTCTTTTGTTTCTGCTGAGTTGACGATTGAAATATGGCGGAACGAAGATGACGGCGCGAAACCGACTTCCCAGCCCTTGCCTTTCTCGAATATCAAGTCATCAGTGAACAGTCTGCAGTAAGACTCAAAAGTCTTGAAGTTGAGTTTCTTCCCATTTATGGATATGGTGAGGTTTGGGTTAGTCGCAGCTGCTGTCATTATTCGTTTGACGAACATGTCAAGGTGGTTGTCATCAATAGATTCTATACCGAATCTTGACAGGTCAGGCTCAAATGTGATTTCAGTGAACTTCTTTCCACTTGGTTTTAGCTTGGGCTTTGACTTGGCTGACATGTTGTTCTCGAAAGTCTGCACAAACTCATTCTTGCCATCAGCAGTGCGGACAGTGAACTTTTTAGAGAATATGTTAGTGAGTGTAGAGCCAAGTCCGTTTGTTCCCACCCAGTCTCTTTCTTCAGAGTCATCGAAGTTTGACCCTGACCTCATGCTGGAAAATACCATTTCTGGCACCCACATCTTGGTATCTTTGTGCATCACAACAGGAATGCCGCCATTGTCGAAGACACTGATGAAGCCATTGACTTGGTCAATCGTTATCTTGATTGTGTCAAGTTTCTTGTTTCGCTTTGACTCATCAATTGAGTTGCTGAAGATTTCATCAAATATCTTGAGTAGTGCTGGCACATACTGCACGTCTTTCTCTACAAATTTCTTTTCTTCGTTGTCGTATATGAGTTCTTTTGTCGGCTCACAAAGCACTGTGGAACCAACATATGTTCCAGGTCTTAACAGTACATGTTCTACTTCTGATAATGTTTTGTATTTTTCTTCTATTGTCTTTTCTTTCATATCATTTGGAATTATAATATAGTACAACCATAAGTTGGTTGAACAACGCCTCGATGTATTGTGTCAGACATAATCGTTCTCGACATACCAGTCAGGCTTTCTGAATCTTTCTGTGAACTCTATTTTCTCGACTTCCTCTTCTTCAATGTCATGAGCTTCCGGCCATTGTTTCATAAGGTCTTCAACTGAATCTACATAAGCGACAAGGCAGAAGCTTGTTTCATTTTCACCAGTGCACCAATATGGATATTTGATTGGCCAAATCATTGGCCTGTAGTCATCACCGGTTTCCTTTATACCGACATAGAATCTGCATCTTAGCATAACTATTCACCTTTAATATGTTGGGTTTTATGTAACAGTCTTATTTTTTAAAATAATAAAAACGAACAATAAATTTATAAAAGCATTATCCCACTGGCATTGAACTCCATCACTTGGTGGTTGACTATACGACCTAATGCCCTGATGTTAGAGCAGCATTCGTCTAATGTAGCTGTGCCTTGCAGCACCTTTGTGACTTCATCAAAAACCATGTCGTTGCAGAAATCTATCTCGTTCCCTGCTGAGTTCACGCCATAGTCAACTGCTTCATTTATGTTTGATATGAACATTGAAGAGAACAGTCCGTGCAAGTCGTTGCGTTCTGCAAAGCTGCTTGCATGGCAGAATAGTCCAATCACTTTCCGAGCATGAATCTTGCTTGAGTTGAAGTCGTGGACTACATATTCTGAATATGTGTCCGGAGCAAGCAGGCCGTATTTTGTGCCGTGCCCGCATAGAAGAAGAGTGTCATCTTCTCTTTCTAATGCAAGGCTCACACAAGTCTCCATCACATCATTCCACTGTGTGATGTGAATGACATCGATGTTGGTAGCATCTTGCCAGATTTTTTGCAGAGTTGCGGTGTCATGGTCTCCCCAATCGCACCAAATAACGGTTATATGTCCTTTTTCCATAATTACAATTATTTTATTTGATATAACAAAAATCTGACGATTTTTATTATATTATTGTTGTAAAATCTGACAAATTTTTATTATATTATTGTTGTAAGTAAAAAATAAAATTATGAAAGTTCAAATCAGGCAAGGCGTTTTTGAGACTAATTCTAGCTCTACGCATTCATTGAGCATCATTTCTAAAGAGCAATCAGATCTTCTTGACAAAGAAGAACTTTATATTAATGGTTATAGTCTTGAGATAGTCACCAAAGAAGAAGTTGATAAACAATGGGAGGATTATCAAAAAACTCATGAAATACCCTGGTATCAAAGTAAAGACGAGTTCAGAAAGAAGTATCTATGTGCATTGACTATGGATGAATTCGAAGAATTTTGCGATGACAATTATTATGAGACTCTGTGGGAGACTACTCCTGACAACAAATGGACAGCAATATCTCTTTGGGGAGATAGGAGTTAGACAAATTACAAAGTAGTATGAAAATACAAATAAGAAAAGGAGTTTTTGAGACTAACAGTTCAAGTGAGCATTCGCTTTCTATAGTCAAGAAGTCAAACTTCTTGGATTGGAAAGCTGGAAAAATGTATGCTAAGCGTTCGCCTGACAGTTCTGAGTTCAAAGAGACGTGGGGCAATTTCTGGTCTGAGCAATATTATTGGAGCTTTGCTTTGATGGACGCCAATGAAGTAGAAGAAAAGAACAGAACGATTTTTGATAAGAATATCAAGAATGAGAAAGAGTCTATCAAATTGTATGCAGAGAAAAACAAAGGTCCGGAATGTGATGCGTATGTTGCATATAGAAGAGAAGTTATTGCTGATATGGAACGCAAAGGGTTTGAAGGCATACGGCCAATAGACAAATTGTATGATGGTTATTGGATGACATATGAAGAATATCAAAAAGCATTAAGACAAGATGATTGTTATTCACCATTCGAACATATAAATGAGACTGAAGATGTAGCAGTGTTTGGAAAATATAATCATACTTAAAATATAAAGTGTTATGCATTGCTGGGGTGACGAATGGTTCAAGAAAAACGGGAATGACTTGTATGAAGCCATTTCTTGGATTGAGAACGAACTTAGAAAAAACAAGATGCGTGTCTGCGGCAAAGAGAAATGGGGCACTTATAGAGATGAATATCTTTGCTGGTGGGATGGAAGTCTCACTCAACTGCTTTCTGGTCCAAACAAGTATATGCGTCCGCCATATCATACATCAAAGAAAGAATGGATTGCTAACTTGCAAGAAAAATTCTGGGATTTTGTCTATTGGAGAATCGACAGTGGATGGACAAGAGAAATGATGAGAGAAAAAGACACAGAAAGATTAGGACAGCTCATTCATGAACGGTTTTCTGACAAAGATGGCAATCCTGTTGAGAGAGGTTTGCGTGCTAAAGTGATGAAGACTAAGTTCTACAAGAGATATTGCCAACGGAGAAAAGACGCATACAATAAAGTGTTCCAGCAAGCTTGCAAGAAATGGCCACATATTGTTGATGAACTTATTGTTGATGTCGATGGCTGGGAATGGATAAAGCCGTGCAAATGGGGTGATGTTGATGGAACAGCAATACATAAGAAATACTGGAAAGTATTGGAAAAAGAAACTAAGGCGTAGAAGCCTGTCATGATTGTAATTTTTTTGTTTGCAGGACGCTCTAAAGGGCGTCCTGTTTGTTTATAAATAAAATGATATATTAGGCAATTATGAAATCATTCAATAAAGTATATGGAACGTTTTTGACTGAGTCAAAGAAGACTGACAAAGTGAAACTGCTTTATCTTAGTTCAATAACGAATTCTACATTTTGCAAAATGCTTCAGGAGAAATGTGCTGAGACTGGAATAACATTTTTGTATGCTGACCCTGAGATCGCAGTATTGAATCGTAAAGATGATCATAACTATATAGTCATTAGTGGAGACACTTCGTTTGACATCAGCACGAACAACACGATTGTGCTGCCGAGACTTACGATTCTGAAGAATTCTCGCACAAAGAACTTCTTGAAAGAGTTTGAGAACCGCGGCTTTTTCGTAATCAACACATTAGAAAGTTACGAGAACTGCGAGAACAAGTACACTACATACAAAGTGCTTTCTGCAGAGAACATACCCACGCCGAAGACTACAGTCATCACTGCAGATGACATGGACAGACTGCAGAAGAAAGTGAACGTGATTGGCAACGCATTCCCTATCGTCTGCAAGCTTCTTGACGGCAAGAAGGGAATCGGCGTGTTCATCATAGACTCTTACATGTCTCTGAAGTCAACGCTTGAGACATTGTTCAAACTTGTTCCGAACGCAGAGATATTGATGCAGAACAAGATTGAGTCTGACTATGACTTGCGCATTCATGTGTTCAACAAGTCATATGCGAGACAGTCAAACAGCAAAGAGAACTTTGAAATCATCGGCGTGATGAGAAGAAACAAGATTGACGGGGACTTCAGGACCAACTTCAGTCTTGGAGGCACGATTGAGTCTTTTGAGTTGACTGAAGACCAGAAGAAACTCGCCATAGACACTGCAGCTGCTGTGAAATGCAAGTGGTGTGGAGTGGACATGATAATCGACAAGAACACTGGCGAGAACTATATCATAGAAGTGAATGCTTCTCCTGGCGTCAAGGGAATCACTTCTGTTTCTGAAGTGCCGCCCATTGACTATATCTTTGACTTCTTGAAGAGATTCAAGTACATAAACAACAATGCTTCAGTGATTGGACACACTGAGTCTGCACATGTTATGTTCGGTGACATGAACATCGCCACAGAAGTCTTGTTCAACATCAATGATGACATCAATGTCATCGAGACGAAGAGCGCTTTCTACAATGAGGAGTCAAAACAAGTTTCATTTATGATGTCTAACAACACAATCACTCGTCAAGTGATAGGCACATTGATAGAGCCTGACAATGTCACTAGAAGTTATCTGGTGCAGGCTAATGTTGATTTCAACGACACTATGTACAAGAACGTGATATTCAAAGTGAAGCAAGTGAATGGCGACACACAGAATGTAGTGTTAGCAAATTCATTTCTAAGCCAGATTGGAAGCATGGTTTCTATTGACCCGAACACTTCTTATCTGGTCACAGACCCTATAGAATAAACGATATAATATGAGCTATTATGTTGACTGCAAAGACACGGAGTCTCAAGAATGTTTAGCGGCATTGACAGACAGGATAAACAAGCAGATGACGCTGAACTGCCAGATTCCGTTTTCGCTTCCGACTGCTGCTATTGCTCAGATAGTCGGTGAAGCAAAAAGATATTTCTACAATGCTTATGATGACGCAGTCGAAGAACTGTACCTGACATGTCCGTGGGAGGTGTTCAGAGACGACAGCTTTAGACTTGGGCTGACAAATAGAGACGGGATGGACGGCAACAAGATAAAGAAGTCAGAGACACAGAAAGACAGAGGCGTCATCGTCATGCCGGACAATGTGTTTTCTGTGTTGAGAGTGTACCAGCTTGGAAGATTCAGTGGCGAAGCTGGCTGGGGGAGTTCGACAAGACTTGACGGCGGCAATCTGGATTTTGGCGTCCAGAGAATGTTCGCAAGTTCAATGTACAATGACAGGCTCCCGCAAGCAGCAGACAACCTTCTTTACTGGACATGCAACTGGTATTTCTTCGATGAAGCGAGACAGCTTCTGCAAGAGATGCACGGCTTCAAATACAACCGTCTTACGAAGAAACTGAGATTCACTGGTGAACTTCCAAAATTCTCTTGTGTGTTCCAGACACTCTGCACTATTCCGGACTGTGACTTGTTTGATGATGACTTGTTTTTCAGATACTGTGTAGCATTGTGCATGAAACACATGTCAAGGATTCTTGGCATGTTCCAATACAACCTGCCAGGGAACGTGACAATCAACTATGACATGTACGCGCAGTGGGGTGACACTGAAATGCAAGAGATAAAAGAAGAGATAAGTCAGATGAGACATTCAGTTTCATATTTCTATACAACATAAACAAAACTATGAAGATATTAGATGTTAACCAGTTTGTTTCCGAACGAATGCAGATCAAGCCAGTGACTAATGCAGAATTAGCTAAAATCGAGAAACAGACAAAAAGAATGAAGACAATACTGGCTCCAAATATGATTAAACTTATAGAAAAACGTCTTACAGCTGGCTATCCACTAAAAAAACAGAAATACATAAAACCCGCAAAGGTTAGTGAAGAAATATCAAAATTTGGTGATTGCTATGATAGTCGAGAATTACATGTAGAAAATATAGATGACTTTGTCACTGTTGCGAACAGATATGGCATGTATTGGCTGGTCTGGAATGTAGAAGTGTCTAGAATATTTGGTACAGGAACACGCAAAGAAAGCAGGCAAGTTCTTCTAACAATAGATGAGACAACTAATGACATCTATGTGTTACGCGGAAAAGATGCCAAATGGACATTAGACGACCGCATACCTGGTAAGCTTTATATGGAAAAACTATAAAAATTTAATATAATGAAAATATCAGGCACAAATCAATTTGTTTTTGAACGAATGAAGATCAGGCCAGTTACTAATGCAGAATGGGAGCAAATAGAAAAAGACATAAGCAAGAATCCATTTGGTTTGACTAAAGACGATTTGGTTGGATACATAGAAAAATTTCCAATGGGCGTTGTCGTCAAAATGTTAGAAGAACAGCAAAGACAGGGAAACCGCCCAAATGTCACATTATTTCAGAAATATGGATATTCTGGAACAGATAAACAGAGTGGAGGATTCACATGGGCTAGGTCTTCATATATAGGGGAAATAAGTCCATATGTATTTTGGAAAAGAGTGATGAAAGAAAATGACTTTGACCTGTTTTTTGAAGAATATCCCGAATACAAAAAATACAACTTAGACTAAGTTGAACGCAACTGAAAGCCAGTCAATCGACTGGCTTTTTCATTTTCTCAGTTTGAGTTTAAGTGGCCCGTCTTTGCAACTGAGCGACTTGTATGTTTCGTCTAGTTCTGTGTTGCTTATGTCAACCATTGATGAATACTTGTCGGCTTTCCAGTATTTACCGCTAAACACTGGCTCCACAAAATACATGAACAGTCTGCCATCAATGTCTCTCGCAATCCACACATTCATGACTCTGTCACCATTTTTCTTCAGGGCATTCTTCTGTTGCCCATTTTGCTTTCTTGCTGACATAGCAACCACAAACACCACAGCACCACTTTTCTTTGTCTAGAAATTCACAAGATGAACATCTGGCAAGTCTCTCGACATATTCTTCAAATGTGACGTTCTTGAAATGTCCGTAAACGACATATTTGAACAAAGCTTTTATGAATCTGAATATTCTTCTCATATTATTTCAATTTTGATGCTAAATCTTCAGTGAGTTTGTCGAACAATGTAGTGAGCAGAGCAAGCTTGTGGCTGTCTGTAAGTTTGACAGGACATGCATTCTGTGGTCCTTCGCCAGCCAACGCACGCTGCAAGTCGCCATGTTCAGCATACATTCCCCAGCCGCCATCGCCATCTAGCATTATGTAGTCTACTTCATCAAACCCGGGGATGTTGCCAACATACAAGCAGCCGTCTTCACAGTCGTCAAGGACATCCATTATGGCAAGACTTGCGTCAGCGAGACTCATTGTGTTGTCAAACATCTGCTCACAGATGAATTCGCTTGACTTCAGCACATGAATCCTGTTTGACTCAGCAAGAACGCTTTTGTCTGCTGAAAACAGTCTTGAGAAATAATACACTGCTCTGAACGCGAATGACTTGTCTTTTATGAACTGTTTGAATGCTTCTTCAGCTTTTGCTTCATCGCTGAACTTTATCTTGTATTTGCTCAAGTCTATCCCATCGACTGTTTTGTCACGTCCCTGCTTTTTGAGAAGAGTCTCTGCGTCTTTGTTGTTGCTCACTGCTATGCATATGTCAATGGGCGATGCGATGAAACTTCCGTCAGCAGTTGACTTGTCTACAACGATACACGCATATATGTAATTCTGTATGTCATGATCCAAATTGTTGAAATCTGTGTCTTTAAGTTCTTGTTCTAAGTCAGTGTCTGCTTTTTTCCGGTCAGAATATGTGTCGTAGAATTTCAGACGCTGGCTCTTTAGTTCTGAATCTTCATCAAGTGCTTTCGAGAAGTCATCTTCCGAAAAACCGTTCGCGAGTTCTACCAGATCTTTGAGTTTCACATCTTTGTTTTTGAACCATTGTGCTGGTTCACCATACTGTTCGATGAAATCGTTCAAGTCTTTCTGGTATTTCTTGTGTTCTGCTTCTAATGCAGCAAGTTTCTGTTCAGCATCTTTTTTTGCTTTCTCGTTTTTGCTCTCTTGCTCTTTTTTCGTCTTTTCATCTTTGAGCATTTTCGTGGTTTCATCGATGATGATGTCACTTGCTGTTATCTTTGACTGCAGCAGCATAAGTGTAGCCCATTCCCTGAGCATTTCAGATTTCTTAGAACGCTCTCTTACTTTCTCGATGATTGTGTCAAGCTTAGTCTTCAGAGCTTTGTCCATTGTCAAGAACAGCACACCGCTTTTGTTGTCTGACTTTTTCGTTTCATGGTTTGTGCTCACGCCTTCTGCCTCAAAGTCAAGATCGGTGGAAAGACTGTCTATGCCTTTGCAAAGCTTCACATCATCCATGTTTTTCGCGATGTTAAGCGCGCCATCTACAAAAGTGTTTATGTATTCGACACACATTTTCTTTATGTCACTCACACGTTTCATGTATCTGACACTTATGAGTTTGAAATATCCCTTTATCTGTGGAGCTTTGTCTACATATTTTTTGCTGTCTTCTGCTTCATTCAACGCGACAACACAATGTGGCATGTATCGGTCAAGTCTTTCATTTATTTTTTTCTGATAATCAACCATAATGTAATTTTATGTAGTATTTTGTTATATTTATATAAACAACAAAAATAAGATTATGAAGAATAAAGACATTAAGGGAGTTTACGGTTACACCGCTCTTCATGAGACAAACCAGAGACTGAAAGTGCATTTCAAGAATTACATCAAAGACTTGCTTGGTGAAGACATCACTAAGCATTACCGTTTCTATCCTGTCATAGGGTGTTTGAAAATGTACAAGCTTTCATTTGCCAAGAACGGCCTGCTTGCGAACATGCACAAGCAGTTTGACCGTGACACGAAACTTTCTCTTTCTGCGTATATCACGGAAGAAGAAAAAGAGAAACTTTTGGGAGCAGGCACAGTTGCCATCAAAGACGACATGTTTGACATGGAAATCTCCACAGTCGTTTCAGATGACACTGTCACTTTTCATGTGAATGTCTACAGCCACATAGAGAATATCGAAAAAGTGATTGGCGAAAAGCAAGAGCCACATCACGAATTGACTGATGTCAACGGGACTCCCATCAAGACTGGCGACCGAGTTCTTTACTACAAGCACAGTCTGAATATATCGGTGTTGAAGGGATATGATGAGAAGCATATGCTTATGGAAAATGGAGACTCACTCATCATTTATTCAGACAAGTGCAAAGACGTGCTTGTGGTAAACAACAAAAGAATCAATATCAATATAAAATAATTAGTTATGAAAATCCAGATTAGAAAAAACGTGTTTGAAACGAATTCGTCAACCTGTCATACATTAGTGATTCCCAAGAGAGAAATGATTGAGTCCGAATGGCCCATATCTGAATACAACATCAATGGGTTTGGAAGTCATTACACTTTTGGAAGAGGACTGCTTGAAATGCTAGACGACATAAACGGCAAGCTTTCATATGCATTCATGCTTATCTGCTATTATGAGCAGCACAAAGGACATTGTGCTAAAAAAGACAAGCCAGACATGATATCTGAAATCAACAAATGGAAAGATTTGATTCTTGGCTGGATTTCAGAAAGAGCAAGTTCTGAAAATGTCGTGAAAACTGCAAGTGACTTGCTTGACTGGCTTCGTGACATGATCATATATGACAAAAG
>Ga0310697_10000946_pt1 | contig 36339 bp, 29 predicted proteins | sample 172DNAGHGlowgp2_FD_203883 | JGI IMG/M metagenome (GOLD analysis project Ga0310697, IMG submission 203883) | Sheep rumen microbial communities from Palmerston North, Manawatu-Wanganui, New Zealand - 1728 DNA GHGlow gp2 (v2) (version 2) | ecosystem: Host-associated > Mammals > Digestive system >... | reverse complement strand
CAGAGAGGGGGTAGAGGGGACCCAGAGAGGGGGTGGAGGGGACCCAGAGAGGGGGTAGAGGGGGGGGCGGCCGGGATGGGGGGGGGGCGGGGGGGCGGGTCAGCGGCGGACGGCGAGGTCGGCGGTGGTGCGGTAGACGTGCTGCAGCATGGCCTCGACGAAGGCCTGGTGGGAGGCGGGGGAGGCGGAGCTGTCGCTGACGGCCACGAGCGAGCGGTTGACGCAGTCGTAGGTGGCGACGCCGGTCGGGGTGATGAGGTTGCAGCCGTTCTTGAAGCAGTGCATGGCGAACTGGGGCCGCGCGGGGTAGGAAGGCGCGAGGACGTTGCGGCTGTAGGGGAAGCGGGATGCGTCGATGCCAAGCTGGGCCAGGAGGGTGGCCGCGATGTCGCTCTGTGCCATGAACGCCTCGATGCGTCGAGGTTCGCGCACGGCGCCACCGGTCCAGACCAGCGGCACGCGGGCTGCGCGGGGGTCGGAGCTGGAGGCTATGCCGTTGCCGGCCACGCCGTGGTCGGGCACGATGACGACGAGGAGGCTGTCCCACAGGGGTGTGCGCCGCAGCGAGTCGACGAAGGCGCCGATGCAGGAGTCGGTGTAGGCGAAGGCGTTGCAGCGGGTGTCGACGAGCCGGTGCATGGGCACGTCCCACGGCTCGTGGCTGCTGAGGGTGAGGACGGCGCTGAAGAAGGGGCGGCGCTGAGGGACGAGGTTGGAGGCGGAGAGCATCAGGTGGTCCGGGACGCCCCAGGCGCTGGTGTACCACGACGAGGGGAAGGCTTCGCTACCGCGGACGTTGTCGAAGCCGGCTTCGAGGAAGTACAGCCTCATGTTGGTGAAGTCGATGTCGCCGCCATAGGAGAAGGCGGTGCTATAGCCCTGGTCGCGAAGGCTTTGCGCCAGCGAGGGAAGGCGACGGCAGAGGTCGGTGCGCTTCATGAGCGACGTGGTGGGCAGGCCGGGCCAGCCGCCGACGATGGAGACCAGGCCGCGGTCGGTACGGAAGTTGTTGGCGAAGCAGTTTGTGAAGGCAATTCCATCGGCGGCGATGGCTTGCAGACAGGGGCCCACGGAGTCGTTGTCGACCATGGAGCTGCCGCCGCTTTCCCAGATAATCAGAAGGATGTCAGGGCGTTGGACGCGGAGCAGGGTGTCGGCGATGGCAGCGTCGGCGCCAAAGGCACCGTCGAGGATGGTGGCGACATCGGCGTCGTCGCGCAGGTCGAACTCGCGGCCGAGGTCCTGGGACTTGAAGAGCGAGTGGACTATGTTGAAGGTGGGGTTGAGGGCCGAGTGGTTGCAGAAGGGGTACTCGGAGAAGTAGGCGTAGGAGGGGTTGGCGGTGGAGTCGCTCAGGCCGCCGCGGATGCCGACGAAGAGGAGCGCGGCGACGGGCAGGGCGAGCAGAGTTGACCACCGGGGACCCCCATGAGGGGGTAGAGAGGGGGTAGAGCGGAGTAGGAGGTGGCAGTAGTGCCACGCCACGATGCCCACGGCAAGCACGCCGAGCACCGCAGCCCACCACGGCAGGGAGGCGAGCATGTCTTTGGGCCTGGCGGCGTAGATGAGGTCGTTGGCGTCGAACTTGGCTCCCCAGAAGGAGTAAAGCACCACGTCGACCACGAAGATCGCGGCCACCACGACGGCCACCAGAATATAGTAGGGCCGAAGGACGCGGCGCAGCGGCAGGGACCGGGCGAAGCAGCTCACGAGGAGCACGAGCGCGGGCAGGAGGAGGAGGTAGCATGCCGTGACCGAGTCGAGCCGAAGCCCATGCCACAACGCCAGCAGACACTGTCCGAAAGGCGCCCCACCGGCGAGGCCCATGTTAAAGAGCATGAAGACAACCTTCTGGGTCACAAAGATGAGCAGAAGGGTGATGTAGAGACGCAGCAGCGTTAGCAGTCGGCTCTTGTTCATCATGCCAGTGGTGCATCAAGAGTGGTCACACTGCCGCCGGGGCGGCAGGATGGTCCAATGAGCAGTAGACAGAGTTGTTGGAGAGGAACTCCGGCACTATGGACTTCATCTTGGCCACAATCTTCATGTCGTCCATGGTGGCGAGGACGGACCACAGTTCGTTGTACTCGCGGTCGATAGCCTCGAGAGGATAGCGACGCACCTGGGCATGCATGATTTTGGGGTGGTAGGTTGGGATGGTGTTCTCCTTGGTGGCGAGGAGTTCCTCGTAGAGCTTCTCGCCGGGACGGAGGCCTATCTCTTTGATTTCTATGTTGTGGCGGCCAGAGAGCTGAATCATCTTGCGGGCCATGTCATAGATCTTGACGGGCTTGCCCATGTCGAAGACGAAGATGTCGCCACCTTCGCCCATGGCGCCAGCCTCGAGCACCAGGTTGCAGGCCTCGGGGATGGTCATGAAGTAGCGTATGATGTCCTTGTGCGTCACCGTCAGCGGGCCGCCGGCGGCAAGCTGCTTCTTGAAGAGCGGGATGACGCTGCCGTTGCTGCCCAGGACGTTGCCGAAACGGGTGGTGACAAAGTGGGTCACGTCGGTCGACCGCGACTGGATGTATATCTCGGCCATGCGCTTGGTGGCGCCCATGACGTTGGTGGGGTTGACGGCCTTGTCGGTGCTGATCATGACGAACTTGCGTACGCCGTACTTGATGGCCAGATCGGCCAGGTTGCGGGTGCCGAAAACGTTGATATACACTGCCTCGTAGGGGTTCTCCTCCATGAAGGGGACGTGTTTGTAGGCCGCGGCGTGGTAGATGAGGTCGGGGTGGTACTCTTCGAAGACCTCCTCCATGCGCGCGCGGTCCTTCACGTTGGCGATGACGAAGGCCATACGGTCCAGCTGACTGTTGTAGGTGTTGCGCAGCTCGAACTGGAGGTCGTACATGGGACTTTCGGCTTGGTCAAGCATGACGACCTTGGCAGGCTGGTATCGCATGAGCTGTCGGCAAATCTCCGAGCCTATGGAGCCGGCGGCGCCGGTGACGAGGACGACCTTGTCAACCACCTCGCGCACGATGTTCACATTGTCCATCCTAATGGGTTCGCGCTCGAGGAGGTCCTCAATCTTGATATCCTCAATCTGGTTGGCCGAGAAAGAGCCGTTAAGCCATGCCGATACGTGCGGCACCGCTTTGACCGTGAGGCCTAAATCGAGGGATTTGTTGGTGATGGCCTGCTTGTGCAAGGTGCGAATAGAGGGGATGGCAATGATGAGACGAGTGATGTTTTTGGACTTTACGAACGCCGGGGTAAGGACCGTGCGTGCCCGCATGACCGGGACGCCGTTGAGTTCCTGGTTCACCTTCGACATGTCGTCGTCGACGAAGGCCACAAAGTTGTAGTCGATGGTTGGATCCTGACGGAGAGCGTTGTAGGCGATGATGCCAGCCGCGCCGGCGCCATAGATGACCGCATTGACAGACTGGCGACGGCGGCGGAAGTAATCGTTATAGATGCGCTGCATGAAGAGGCGCGAGATAATCATCAAGCTGCCCAATATAAGATACAGCATCATCGATTCACGATAGGAGAGCAGGTAGGCCGACGACAAGACCGGCGGGCTAAACTGGTTGTTCACCAAGTTCACTATCCAGAAGAGAGAGAGCGGTCCAATGTTGCAGATGAACAACTTGTAGATGTCGTTCATGCCAGTGTGACGAATGATGCCGCGGAAAGACCCTGTGAAAAAAAAGAATATAAGGGTCACCATCAACGACACGACAAACTTAACTGCCGCACCACGCATAGTGAAATCGGCGATGCCGCCACTGCGGAAAGCTTCCACCAGCACGAAGGAGACAACAAACAGGACAACATCGATAGCCAGCACAATCCACTGCGACAAGGTCGAATGGCGGTAGCGTTTCACCAATTGGAAGCTAATTATCTTGAATATATTTCCAACCATAATATTATAGTGTTTTAGCTTGGTCTTGAGTTAAAGTCTTGCGTCTACCACGTCACGAGGGACTACCCCTTTAACGTCGTATATCACTCCAGGCTGCGGGACCAGCACACGCAAGTCTACGCCGCGGAAGGCGGTGTGCGCCACGGCCAGAATAGCTGCGTCGAACGGACCATCGGGCAACGTGCCAGTCACCTCGATGCCATACTCGTCACGCACACGTTCTGGATTTGCCCAGGGATCGAAGACGGTGATGCATGCTGTATATTCGCGCAGCGTGTGGTATATGTCAGCCACTTTTGTGTTGCGGATGTCGGCGCAGTTTTCCTTGAAGGTGAAGCCGAGTATGAGGATGCGGGCATCTTTGACAGGGACGCCCTTGAGGTTCATCTGCTTGATGGTTTGGTTGGCCACATAAGCACCCATGGAGTTGTTGAGGCGTCGGGCGTTACTCATGACGCGCGGCAAGACACCATAGAGCTGTGACCGCTCGATTAGATAGTACGGGTCAACAGAAATGCAGTGACCTCCGACGAGACCAGGTTGCATGGGGATGAAATTCCACTTCGAGGCCGCAGCCTCGAGCACATCGTGGGTGTCTATACCCATAGCATTGAATATCTTGGCCGACTCGTTGACAAAGGCTATGTTGACGTCGCGCTGACTATTTTCAATTATCTTGCTGGCCTCAGCCACCTTGATGGATGGAGCGCGGTGGGTGCCATTTTTCAACACGCTGTTATAGAGCGCATCCACGAGTAGGGCAGCCTCCGGCGTGGAGCCTGACGTCACCTTCTTAATGGTCTCCACCCTGTGAGCCTTGTCACCAGGGTTGATGCGTTCAGGGCTGTAGCCGCCGTAGAAGTCGACGTTTAACCTCAGCCCACTAACATGCTCCACAACCGGCAGGCAGGTCTCTTCTGTCACACCAGGATAAACCGTGCTTTCATAGACGACAATATCGCCATGCGATATAACCTTGCCCACCACCTCGGATGCCCCAATGAGGGGGTTAAGGTCGGGCCGGTTGTTGTCATCGACCGGTGTGGGAACAGCAACAACATACACATTACAATCGCGAATATCATCGAGCGAAGAGGTACAACGAAAACAGTGATTGTCGATAGCATCTCGCAACAGGTCGTCCTCCACCTCAAGGGTGTCGTCGTGTCCCTGCATAAGAGCATCAACGCGGCGGCTGTTGATATCGAAGCCGACAGTCGGAAACTTGGTGGAGAAGAGACGCGCCAACGGCAGACCTACATAGCCGAGGCCAACAACACCAATCTTTATGTCGTTCAGTTTTATCATATCAGTGAAGCAACGGTTTGTATTTCTTCATCGGTCATATATGGATGCATAGGGAGGGAGAGAACGGTCCGAGTCAGTTGATCTGCTGTGGGGGTCAAGGTCAATTTAGGCAAGCCTTCAAAAGCTGTCTGGCGGCTCATGGTGTGAGGATAGTAGACCATGGAAGGAATGCCAACAGCCTTAAGGCGTGCCTGCAGTTCGTCACGGTTTTCAGCCTGTATGGTGTATTGCGCCCATGATGAGGTATAGCCCTCAGGCACAACAGGTGTCTGAATCTTGCCTCTGAGGAGTTGGCTGTATTTCGCTGCCACACAATTCACCGCCAGCAATTCGTCGTCAAAATAGCGCAGCTTGACCTGCAGCACGGCGGCCTGCATGGTGTCAAGGCGTGAGTTGAGACCCAAACGTACATTATCGTATTTGTCTGTACCCTTGCCGTGTACACGGAGAGATCGCAAAAGGTCGGCATAGCGCTCATCGTCGGTGAAGATGGCGCCACCGTCACCATAGCAGCCCAACGGTTTGGCTGGGAAGAAGGAGGTGGCACTGATGTCGCCAAATGAACAGGCACGCCTGCCACCAATGCTGCCTCCAAAGCCTTGGGCACCGTCTTCAACAAGGAAAATATTGCAGCAGCGACATACCTCGCGTAAAGCATCGTAGTCGGCCGGAAGCCCAAAGAGATCCACAGCCATGACAGCGGCAGGTCGCAGACTTGTGTTGCACCTCACGCTTTCGTATTCCTCATAAATCAAGCAAGGATTGATATTATATGTTTCCTTGTCCACATCAACAAATATCGGCGTTGCTCCCACCATGGCCACAGCTTCAGCAGTGGCAAAGAAGGTGAAGTCTGGTACAAAGACAGCATCGCCAGGGCCAATACCCAAGGCCATCAGCGAGAGACGCAGGGCGTCGGTACCATTTGCGCAGGTGATACAGTGTTTCACACCCACATAGTCGGCCAACTGCCGCTCCAGTTCGGCCACCTGGGGCCCCATGATGTAGGCTCCCGAGGCTGCGACTTGGAGCATCGTCTCGTCCATTTCAGCTTTCATAGCCTCGTACTGTCTATGTAAATCACGGAACTGCATAGCGTTACTCTTCTATTTTTCCTATGATTTTAGCTGGCACACCAGCCACAATAGTATTGTCGGGCACGTCCTTGGTCACCACAGCACCAGCACCCACCAGAGCGTGACGGCCGATTGTGTGACCGCAGACTATGGTGGCGTTAGCTCCGATGGAGGCACCCTCGCGAACGAGTGTACGCTCATATTGGCCATTGGCGGGGCGGTCGAGGCGCGGCATAAGCACATTTGTAAACACACAGCTAGGACCAAGAAAGACATTGTCTTCAATCTCTACGCCTTCATATACCGAGACGTTGTTTTGTATGCGAACGCCGTTGCCGATGTGGACATTGGGACCGATGTTGACGTTCTGGCCTAGCGAACAGCGTTCGCCAAGCACAGCACCTTTCTGGATGTGACAGAAATGCCACACCTTGGTGCCGTTACCCAGAGTTACGTCGTCGTCAACGTAAGAACTCTCATGAATATATATTTCTTCGTCCAATTCTGAATTATCAAATATTAACTTCTACCACCCAAAAGGATGCGGTGTAACGGGATATTTAGCCATGGGATGATAGTCGCCCGTGAGCCCCACCGGTTTGGTGTGGCGTATGTCATACACAGTCTGTATACACTCACGGGCCTCACCAATACGGAAGCCGCGCCCATCCAGTACCTCCTCATACGATCGGGTGTGTAAGTCGGTGAACCCTTGGCTGAACTCGAACTCCTCGCCGTCGACCAATATGCTACGATAGCTGCCCACATGACCTTCGGGTATGTGGGTCCCGTTGATGCTCAAAAAATAGCGTACACGTGCTCGACGCAGTTCAAGGTAACCCGCCACACGGTCGTGACTAGCCACATGGACTATATTCTTCTGCACCGGACCGAAGACCCACTGGAGCATGTCGTAGAAATGGACACCAATATTGGTAGCCACACCGCCACTCTTCTGCTCCTGTCCCTTCCATGAGGTGTAATACCAGTAGCCACGCGGGGTGATGTATGTGAGATCTACGTCGTACACCTTATCTTGTGGCCCATTGTCTATCTTTTTCTTCAAAGCCTCCACTGACGGATGCAGTCTTAATTGAAAGATGGTGTAGGCCTTGTGGCCTGTTTCTTGCTCCATCTGCTGCAATGCGTCGATGTTCCACGGGCTGAGTACCACAGGCTTCTCGCAGATGACATCGCACCCCAAGCGCAGACCATAACGTGTGTGTGCATCGTGAAGATAGTTAGGCGAGCATACAGAGAGATAGTCAATTTTATTGCCGTCTGACAAAAAACGGTTATTATGACGGTCGAATAGCTCCTGTTCAGTGAAAAAGGAGGCTTGGGGAAAGTAACTGTCAATTATGCCTACAGAGTCATTCTTGTCGTAAGCAGACACAAGGGTATTACCAGTCTCCTTGATGGCACGCAAGTGTCTCGGTGCTACATAGCCGCCTACCCCTATTAATATAAAATTTTTCATTCTTTTGTACTACCTTACATAATGTAGTTATACTGTCATACCTTGGGCGATATTCCCGAGGCATACATGCAAACTCTCAGTCCAATGCGGAATTGTTTGACGGAATGTTGTTTTGAACCTTGTCTTGTCAAGGACCGAATAGGGTGGCCTCTTCACAGGACTGGGATATTCATTGCTGTGGCACGGCTCAATACGGCATTCCTTATGACCGCTTTGGCGTGCAATCTCATGGGCAAAGTCATACCAACTGCACACCCCCTCGTTGGTATAATTAAATATACCCTCATGCTTCAGGCAGTCGCCGTTCTCAATCAGCGATGCAACCGCAGCAGCCAAATCTCCAGCATAGGTCGGAGTTCCTACCTGGTCAAAGACCACAGACAACGCGGGTCGTTCAGAGGTGAGACTCAACATGGTGAGTACGAAGTTTTTGCCATACTCGCTATAGAGCCATGAAGTACGAAATATTAGGTGGCGACAGCGCTCGGCAGCCTGCTCACCGGCCAGCTTGGTGCGTCCGTATGCGCCAGTGGGGTTCGTAGGTTCATACTCGCTATAGGGCGTATTGTGCACGTTACCGCCAAAAACATAGTCCGTAGAGAAATGTATAAGAATCCCGCCGACAGACAGCATTGCGTCAGCCATGTAGCCCACCGCGTCGGCATTGAGGCGCAGTGCTTTCGCCTCGTTAGACTCGGCGCCATCCACATTGGTGTAGGCTGCGCAGTTGACTATGAGATCTATGCCGTGTTCGCGAACACAAGCTTCTACGGCAACACGATCCGTGATGTCGAGCTCCTCAATGTCGGTGAAAAACCACTTGCGCCGAGACCTCGGTGCCAACAGCCTGAAGTGGCGTCCCAGTTGTCCGTTTGCTCCTGTTACCAAAATATTCATATCAGCAAAATGGTGTTTCGAAATCGACAAGACGTGGATGGGAGCGGTCCCTGTCCGAAAGTAAGACGGCATCAGGTGCAATCTGCCAGTCGATGGCCAGATCCGGGTCATCCCATGCCAGTGCACCCTCCGACTCGGGGTGGTAATAATTGTCGCACTTGTATTGAAACACTGCCGTGTCGCTTAGCACAGCAAAGCCATGGGCAAAGCCATGCGGGACATAAAACTGGCGGTGATTTTCGCTGCTGAGTTCCACAGCGACGTACTGCCCGTATGTGAGACTTCCTCTCCGTATATCAACGGCCACGTCAAGCACGCGACCCTCCACGACACGCACCAACTTGGCCTGTGCATATGGAGGACGCTGGAAATGCAGCCCACGCACCACCCCGTATGTTGAACGCGACTCGTTGTCCTGCACAAAGTCTAGTTCCAAACCAGTCTGTTCAGCAAAGTCGCGCTGGTTGAAACTCTCAAAGAAATAGCCTCTAGCATCGCCAAACACACGCGGCTCGACAATAAACGGTCCTTCTATAGCAGTTTTTATTATAGTCATACCAATTTCAATAAGTACTGGCCATACTGGTTCTTTAACATCGGCTGGGCCACCCGCTTCAAGTCATCGGCGGATAGCCATCCCTGTTCGTAGCCAATGCTCTCAAGGCAGGCCACCTTGAGCCCCTGGCGCTTTTCTATCACCTCTATAAATGTCGACGCTTCGGCCAGCGAGTCGTGGGTGCCGGTGTCAAGCCACGCAAAGCCACGACCCATGAGCTGCACGCACAACTCGCCATCGTTGAGGAAAGACTGATTCACCGACGTTATCTCCAACTCGCCGCGGGCCGAAGGTTTAATACCCTTGGCAACCTCGACAACCTTGTTAGGGTAGAAGTATAGGCCCACCACAGCATAGTTACTCTTGGGAATTTTGGGTTTCTCCTCGATGGAGAGCACACGCCCCTCGCTATCGAACTCCGCCACGCCGTAGCGCTCCGGGTCGGCAACCCAATAGCCGAATACGGTGGCTTTTTGCTCCACATCCACATTATGTACCGCCTGACGCAACATCTTGCCCAGCCCGTTGCCATGGAAGATGTTGTCGCCAAGCACGAGGCAAACTGAGTCACCGCCTATAAAATCCTCGCCTATGATAAAGGCCTGTGCCAGCCCATCGGGCGATGGCTGCTCAGCATAGCTGAAGTGCACACCGAAGTCGCACCCGTCACCAAGAAGCCTCTTGAAGGCCGGCAGGTCGCTGGGGGTCGAGATAATTAGTATGTCGCGTATACCGGCCATCATAAGCACCGAGATGGGGTAGTATACCATAGGTTTGTCGTAGATAGGCAGCAGTTGCTTGCTCACCCCCTTGGTAATGGGGTAAAGACGTGTACCTGAACCACCAGCCAATACTATACCTTTCATATCCTTGTCTATCTCCTGTTTATCGCTCTATTATTTTTTCTTGTCGCTCGAGGCGTCACTTTCGTCACCATAGCCGTAACCGTATCCATAGCCATAACCGTATCCATAGCCGTAACCGTATCCATAGCCGTAACCATTGCCATAGCCACCGTAACGCTTCTTAATCAAGGGAACATCGGTCAGTATAACAGCCATATTCTTAAAGCGGCCCTTGTCGGCCATTTCCTGTATGAAGGGTAACGACCCCTTATTGAGCTTGCCAACACGCATAATATAGGTTGTGAGGTCAGCCACACGATTAATGATGGCAGCATCAGCCACAATTTGTGCCGGCGTCGAGTCGATGATGATGTAGTCATAGCGATCGCGCAGGTAGTCAACCAGCTTATCGAGTTTGTCGCCCATGAGCAACTGCGTGGCGTTGGGCGGAGTCTTCTCGCATACGATATAGTCAAGGTGGTCGCTTGTCTCGCTGTGCGAAATGTATTTAGATATGTCGCCGTCTTGGTCCAGTAAGTAATGGATTAGGCCCATCCGGTTGTGACGGTCTATGGTCTTAGAAAGGCTGCGCTTACGCAAGTCGAAGTCGGCTAACAACGTACGCTTACCGGTATAGGCCAACGAGAGGGCCAGATTGAGGGCTGTATACGACTTGCCCTCGCCAGGCGTGGTCGACACTGTCTGTATCACCTTCTCTCCCTCCTTCAAGAAGAAGGGGATATTGGAATGCAGCAGACGGAAAGCCTCTGTCACAACGTCAGTACCATTAGCAGTAACTATTATTTCGTCGTTGGCTCTCGATGCCGGCTTCTGCGGCAACTCACCCAGCACAGGCAGTCTGGTGTTGCGTTCCACGTCCATTTTGGATCGCAACTTGGTGTCGAAGAAGTTGATGAGGAACATCACCACTGCCGGTATAGCCAAGCCGAGCACGATGGCCACCAAGGCAAACATCATTAGCCTCGGACCAGCCAGCCTTACTATAGCAGGCTCCACTACCTTGGCATTGCTCACCGTGATGGCCAGGTTCATAGCCGTCTCTTCACGCTTACTGAGCAGGTAGAGATAGAGCTCATTCTTGATTTGCTGCTGGCGCACCACCTCGGTGACAGCCTTGGTCTGTGTGGGCATGGCGGCAATCTGGCTGCGGGCGCGGCTCTCCTGGTTCCGGGCCTCGCGCAGACGCACCGCCGTTGCATCGAGCAGATTGTCAACCGACGTGGCAATGGCGTTCCACTGTGCATCCATCTGCGCCGTAATATTCTTCACCGTCGGATTGTTGGCGCCGCCAGTGACACGCACACGCGACAACTGGTTGACCAACGCGTTGTACTGCGCTATCATGCTCTGCGTACCAGCATCACTGATGGCCACGTTGGCGGGTATTATTTCCATCTGGTTCGCCGGGTCGGATATGTAGTTCTTCGCAAACTCAATCAGTCGATGTTCGGCTTCGAGCTGAACCACCTGTTCAGTATATCTGATACCCATGGCCTGCAGCGAGCTGGCCGCACTCTCCAAGTCAGGCACGCCCGACTCTTTCTGAATTCTCTCCACCTGGGCGTCCACCTGACCCAGCTCGCCACCAATCAGAGCGATACGTTCGGAGATGAACTTTTCCGTCTTCTGCGCAACCTTGTTCTTGTCATCCACAGCATCGTCGTTGTATACGGCAATCAGGGTGTCCACCACCCTGTTGGCACGCACCGGATTGCTGTCCTTGAAAGTGATGGCCAATATGGATGCCATCTTGTCGACACGCGACACCGTAAGATTGCCGAGCATACCGCGCGCCATAGCCAGCGGGTTGGCCTGTCCGACATTCAACTTCACACCTTCGAAGCTCTCGTTGAAGAACTCCGTCGGTTCCACGGTGAACGACACCGTGTCGTCCACAGCCACCGTCTCGTTGAAATAGGCCTCGCCCTTGATCTTGCGCCTGTTCCACACCGTGGTGTAGCTGTACTTGTTATTGGGCTTCACCTTCACCTGCAGCGCTATGCCGGGTCTGCGGTTCTCCTTCAGGTCGTTGACGTTCACCCGCAACGGCGCGTTGCCGTAGTAGGTGATTTTGCGGAACAAGTCGTTGCGCGAGCAATAGTGCTGCATGTCCAGCCGCTCCACTACTTGGGCCATAAGCCACGACGACCGCAGCATGTACACCTCGTTCTCGAGCGAGAGTCCGGTATTGCCCATACCCATGTTGCTCAGCATAGCGTCCATATTACGGCTGGTGCCGACCATGCGCTTGTCGTTGTCGCGCACCAGTATGGTGCCACTGGCACTGTACTCCTTCGGCTGGGCCTTGTACACAAAGGCCGCCACCACAAGACACACCACCACCGACGCCACAAACCAGTACCAGTTGTTCAACACCAAGAAGACAATATCGCGTATGTTGATAGTGTTCTCCTGGTTCTCGGCCCCGCCTTGCATCGGAGCCTGGGTGTTCACTTTGTCAGTCATATTCGTTTCGTTGTTTCAATCCGTTTTGGTTTAATTGTTGCGATTCAGCACCTGCTTCGACAACAGGTAGTAGTAGAATGCCGAACTGAGCACAGAAATGATGGACACCGCGCTCGAAATGTAGGTCACCGTCATCGGGTCGCGCTGGGCCTGTTTCTTCCTTTTCATATTCGGCTCCACATACACCACATCGTTCTGATGCAGATAGTAGTAGGGCGACTTGAAGACGTCCTTCGACGTGAGGTCTATCTCGCCGATGATACGCTGACCGTTCTCCTCGCGAACCACCGTCACATTATGGCGCTGGCCGTAGATGGTCAGGTCACCTACCATGCTCAACGCCTCGAATATCGTCATACGCTCACCGCTGGCCACAATCTGGCCCGGCCGGGCCACATCGCCCAACACACTGACCGTGAAGTTCATAAGCTTCACCGTCACCACAGCGTCCATGATGTGTCCCTCGCTCACCAGCCGCCGCTCTATCTCGGCTGCCAGCTCACTGTGCGTCTTGCCAAGCACATGCATCTTGCCAAGCACCGGGAAGATAATGTCGCCTTCGGCATCGACCAAGTAGCCCGTCACCGCCGACGCACCCGGGTTCAGTACCGACCCGTCAGACACTGCTATCTTGTTGGTCTCCTGATTGAAAGGGATGGTTGCGGCAGGCGTCTCACTCTCCACATAGATGTGCAGCAGGTCGTTGGCCTGTATGCCCTTCGAGAACTGTCCCTCGATGGCCGACGCCGTGTCGCGCGGCGCATCAGCCACATAGGCCATCTCCTCAATTGTACCACACGACACCGTCATAACAGTTGCCGCAAGCACCATGGCAACCATGGCACTTTCACGCAATGTCTTGGACTTTCTGTTTAGCATTGTATTGTTTACTTTTTGGTTTTCAACTTCATATCACCCCTCCTACCGTAAGGTGTGGACTGCAAAGATACAACTTTTTTCTAAATAGTATAAATTAAATCAAATTTTGCACCACCATCTCCCCCTCTCCACCACCTTCCCTCTCTACCCCCTCTCTACCCCCTCTCTGGGTCCTCTCTGGGTCCTCTCTGGGTCCTCTCTACCCCTACTCTACCCCCCTCTCTGGGTCCAGACGAGGTTATAGCGAGTGACCACGAAGGACAGGACCGGAACAGCCACAATAAGCATATCTCACTGATAACATGTTATCTAAACACCACATTCATCCCTTCGCCACACAATACTGTCACCGTGTTCGGTTTTTTTCGTAATTTTGCAGCCGCATTATGCCTTTCGTTCGCGACATACTCAACTACCGGAGCCTCTCCATCGTGGGACTCGACAAGAATACCGGCAAGACGGTGTGTCTCAACTACATACTGCGCCGTCTCGACAGCCTCGGCATCCCCGTCGGGGTGACCTCCATCGGCGTCGACGGCGAGCAGGTGGACTCGGTGTTCGCCACCGCGAAACCCGAAATCACACTCTACGAAGGCATGCGGTTCATCACCTCCGAGCAGCACTACCTGAAGCGCCAGCTGCTGTCCGTTCTCGAACACGTCGACTCGCGCCGCACGGCCCTCGGCCCTCTGGTCACGGCTCGGGTGCTGCTGCGCGGCAAAGCGCTCCTCTCCGGCGCCGCCACCACGGGAGTGCTGCGCGACCAGATACAACTGCTTGATTCCATGGGTTCTCGACTCACTATCGTCGACGGGGCCCTGTCGCGTCTGAGCCTCGCGTCGCCCACCGTAACCGAGTCCATGGTCCTCGCCACCGGCGCCGCCGTCTCCGCAAGCGTGAAACAGTTGGTGGCCCGCACCCTCTTCCAGTACCGACTCATCTGCCTCGACGAGGTGGACCGCGACCTCCGCCCTCGCCTCTCTACCATAGAATCAGGTCTTTGGGGCATCGACGACGATGGCCAACCCCACGACCTCGGCATCGCATCCGTGTTCCTCATCGGCCGCAGCGACACCGACCTGCTCCGCTACGGCACCACACTCTTCGCCGCCGGCGCCGTGAGCGACCGTCTGCTGCGCACCCTCGCCGCCAAAGCCAAGGGTATAACCCTGATAGCAAGAGACTTCACCAAACTTTTCATCTCGCCTGAAGCCTACAATGACTTCCTCCGCCGCGACGGCCGGCTGATGGTGCTGCAGCGCACCCGACTCATCGCTGTGACGCTCAACCCCACCTCGCCGCAGGGCTTCGTCCTCGACAGCGACGCCACCTGCCACGCCCTCGCCGACGCTCTGCAGACTCCCGTCTACGATGTAATGAAAATAAACCCACCGCAATGAAGATACGAGAGCTCGTCAAACAAGACCCCGGATTTCAGTATGTCATTGATAGCATGGAACTCATGTCGTCGGCCGGCCGCCGCGCGATGCTCGACACCGACTTCCTCGTCGACCCCGGCGCCCTCGAGGCGGAATGGAACCGCACCGACAGCGCCATCGACGCCACCCTCGACAGCGGTAATCGTCGCGCCTATAACGACTTGCGACACTGCCTCATGCAGCTCCACGACCTGCAGGGTACCCTCGCGGCGCTGGCGTCGCACACCACGCTCAACGAGGTGGAACTCTTCGAGATAAAAAACCTGGCCTTGCTCGCCGGCAAGGCGTCCTCGGCCATCGCCTCCCTTGGCCTCGCCGAGGCGCTGCCCATGCCCGTCGTGGCCGATGTCTTCGCCCTGCTCGACCCCGACCGCACCGGCATCGCAAACTTCTATATCTATGACTCTTACGACCCCCGTCTCGCCCCGCTGCGGCGCGAGTTGCGCAGCCTGCAGGAGCACGAGGGCGACCCGCTGCGCATAGGCGAACTGCTCGCCGAACAGAACGACATCCAGAACAGCGTCTGCACAGCCCTCAGCGACCGCCTCCTGCCCTTCTGCCACAACCTTGCAACTATCATGGAACAAATGGCTTACGCCGACTTCCTGTTGGCCAAGGCCGAGCTCTCCCTGCGCTGGCACCTGGTGCGTCCCCGGCTGGGCGACCACACCGCCTTCACCGCCCTCTTCAACCCCCGTCTGCGCGACAACAACGAGCGCCTTGGCCTCCGCTACCAGCCGGTCGACATCGACGTGGCGAGCGGCGTAACCCTCGTCACCGGTGCCAACATGGCCGGCAAGACCGTGTTGCTCAAGACCATCGGCACCGCCCAGCTCATGGCACAGTGCGGCATGCGCGTCCCCGCCGAGGCGGCGGTCCTCATGCCCGTAGAGGGCGTCGTCGCCTCCATCGGCGATGAGCAAAACGAGATGAACGGACTTTCGTCCTACGCCTCCGAGATAATCAAAATCAGCGACATACTGCAACGTATGCGGCGCGAGCGACTGCTGGTGCTCATCGATGAGCCCGCCCGAACCACCAACCCCGTCGAGGGCAAAGCCCTCGTCCAGGCCATCATCAAACTCATGGAGCCCATGTCGTCGGTCACACTCATCACCACCCACTACGGCCAGCTCGGCAGCCGCTGCCGCAGACTGAGGGTCCGCGGATTCGTGGAAGACATGGCCGACGTGCCGCTCACTCCGCAGAATATCAACCGTTTCATCGACTACTCCCTCGCCGAGGACACCGGCGACGACGTGCCGCACGAGGCCCTCCGCATAGCCGCCATCCTCGGCTGCGACGAGGAGCTCATCAGCCTCGCACACAGCAACATAAACCAGTAGTGCATCATAAAAGGCCATGTGCCGCGTCAGCCCGTTTCTGTCTGCGCGGCACCTGGCCTTTCTTGTCCCTGCGCCATATTTCTTGAAAGGCGCTGCAGCCGCGAACCATACAGAAAACGAAGAGGGAGACGCCGTTCCGGCATCTCCCTCTTCGTTCTGCGGAAAGGAGGGGATTCGAACCCCTGAAGCGCTTTTAACGCTTACTCGCTTTCCAGGCGGGCCTCTTCAACCACTCGAGCACCTTTCCGTGAATAATTTTCGCTTCCCTCTCCACCACTTTCTACCTCACAAAAGCGGCTGCAAAATTACAACTTTTTTCAAATATGACAAAAAAAATGTATATTTGCATTTTGACATATTAGAACTAAAAACCTAAAAAATATTATCAATGAAAAAGTTAACCGTATTTGCTATGGCAGCAGCTCTGTTTATGGCCGCGGGGTGCAAAGGCAAGAAAGCCGACGAAAACACCTCCGAAATCCAACAAAAAGTGAACGAATACGCAGTGTTCGAACTGAAGTCGGACCTCGTGCAGAACCTCAGCGCCAACGAAAAAGAGCTGGTGAAGATCTTCATCGAAATCGGCAAGGTGATGGACGACATCTACTGGGACGAATACTTCGGCTATGCCAACCGCGCAAGCCTTGACACTCTCTCCGACCCCGCCATGCAGGCCTTCGCTCGCATCCAGTACGGCGCCTGGGACCGTCTCGACTCCGAGCGTCCCTTCCTGCCCGGCTACGGCGAGCGCCCCGCCGGCTGCAACTTCTACCCCACTGACATGACCAAAGAGGAATTTGACGCTCTGCAAGACACCCTCAAAGACAGCCAGTACAGCGTCATCCGCCGCGATGCTGAAGGCAAACTCTACGTCCTCCCCTACCACGAGGCCTACAAAGAGGAACTCGCCAAGGTCGACGCCCTGCTCGAGAAAGCCATCTCCCTGGCCGACAACGCCGGCCTGAAAAAATACCTCGAGGCTCGCCGCGAAGCCTTCCGCACCGACGACTACTTCAACAGCGACATGGTCTGGATGGACATGAAAGACAGCAAGCTCGACTTCGTCGTCGGCCCCATCGAGAACTACGACGACGGCATCAACGGTCTGAAGTGCTCCCACGAAGCTTTCGTGCTCGTCAAGGACGAGCAGTGGAGCAACGACCTCTCCAAGTTCGCAGCCATGCTGCCCGAAATGCAGAAGCTGCTCCCCTGCGACGAGAAGTACAAGAAAGAGGTGCCCGGCACCGACTGCGACATCAACGTCTACGACGTCGTCTACTATGCCGGCGACTGCAACGCGGGCTCCAAGACCATCGCCATCAACCTGCCCAACGACGAGCGCGTGCAGCTCGCCAAAGGCAGCCGCCGTCTCCAGCTCAAGAATGCTATGCAGGCCAAATTCGACAACATCATGGTGCCTATCGCCAAGCTGATGGTCTGCCCCGAGCAGGTGGACAGCGTGACCTTCAACGCCTTCTTCGGCAACACCTGCTACCACGAAGTGGCTCACGGCCTGGGCATTAAGAACACCGTAACCACCGGCATCCCCTGCCGTCAGGCACTCGGCGCACAGTACAGCGCTTGGGAGGAAGCCAAAGCCGACGTCTGCGGCCTCTTCCTCACCGAACAGCTCATCGAGCGCGGCGAGATCACCAACACCACCGTCGCCCAGAACTACATCACCTTCATAGCCGGCATCCTGCGCTCGGTGCGTTTCGGCGCCACCGAAGCCCACGGTGTGGCCAACATCATGTGCTACAACTACTTCCTCGAGCACGGCGCCTTCAGCCGTAACGCCGATGGCAAATATGTAATCGACGTGGACAAGGCTCGCGAGGCCGCCCGCGGCTGGGCCGCCATCATCATTGCTATGGAAGGCGAGGGCGACATGGCCGCCGCCAAGGCCTACAGCGACCGCAACGGCAAAATCAGCGCCGACCTGCAGCGCGACCTCGACGCCATCCGCGACGCCAACATTCCGCGCGACATAGTGTACAAGCAGGGAGCCGACGTGCTCGGCCTCTGATAGCCTATGAAGGTGCTGCTGCTCGGGGCCACGGGCCTGCTGGGGCACAACGTGCTGCGGCGGCTCGCGGCCGAAGGTCACGAAACGACGGCGATAGTGCGCCGCCGCGAGGGGCTGCGGACCCTGCCGGACGCAACCTCCGTCGTGGTCGGCAATCCGCTGGACAGCTCGGTCCTCTCCGGCGCCGCGGCGGGTTGCGAGGCCATCGTGAACTGCGCCGGTGCTACGGACATGAGCATGCTGCACCGCAGCGACTACGACCCCGCCAACCGCGACCTCTGCCGCGCCGTGGTGGAAGTCATGGAGCAGCAAGGCATTAAACGGCTGGTACACACCTCTACGGCCAACACCATAGGCTACGGCACCGCCGCCAAACCAGCCGACGAGGAGGCCCCGATGGAGCCGCCGTTCACCGCCAGCCTCTACGCCACCAGCAAACGTGCCGGCGAAGAGGTGGCCATCGAAGCCGCTCGTCGGCACCCCGACTGGCACGTCGTGGTCTTAAACCCCGGCTTCATGCTCGGCGCGTGGGATGTGAAGCCCTCCTCGGGCAGGATGCTCCTGGCGGCCTACCGTCGCCGCCTGATGGCGGCACCACCGGGCGGCAAGGCATTCGTGGCGGTCGACGACGTGGCGGCGGCAGCGGTCAACGCTCTGGCCAAAGGCCGAAGCGGCGAACGTTACATAGTGGCCTGTCACAACATGACCGTCAAGACGCTGTACGAGCTGCAGGCCTCCACCATGGGCTACCGCCAGCGGGTGCTTACGCTCCCCGCGTGGCTCGTGGCAGCCGCCGGAGCACTGGGCAGCGTGGCGCGAAGCCTCGGCATACGCACCGAGCTGAGCCTGAACAACACCCGGCAGCTGTGCGTGAAAGAGTACTACGACGGAAGCCGGGCCGTGAGAGAACTGGATATAAGATACACACCGATAGAACAACCCATAAAAGAGTTTCACCAATGGAGAGAACAACAAAAGCGATAGCCGCACTGCTGATAGCCGTGGCATCCACCCTATTGTGCTGTTGCAACAGCCCCGAGACCAAGGCTTTGGGTAAGCGCAGCTCGAGCGGCAAGACATGCGAGGTGATGGTGGTGGCCGACCGCAACGTATATGTCGGCGACACCAAAGCACTGATAGACTCGCTGCTCCTCGAACCCCAGGAAGGTCTGCCGCAACCCGAGCCCCGATTCTCGACCATCAACGTGCCGGTGAGTTCGCTCCACAACACACAGATGTTCCAGATGCACCGCAACATCATTGTCTGCGACATCAAGCCCGACAATCCGGACAAGATGTATGTGAACCACAACCAGTGGGCCGAACCGCAGGTGGTGATTGACCTGGCCGCCAAGAGCCAGGCCTCGCTCCACGCCATGCTGCGCGCCCACGCCGACCGCATTCTGGAGGAACTCTACGAGAAGGAGTACGAGCGCATGGACCGTGCTTTTTTCAAGGACCGCAACGTGGACCTCATGAAACGGGTGGAGAAGAAGTACGGATTCAGCCTGACTCTCCCCAAGGAGTATATCTGGGCCAACGAGGACGGCGACTTCACGTGGCTGCGCAAAGAGACCAAAGACTTCGGCCTCGGCGTCATGGTGAACGTGATGCCCTACCGCAACGAGCAGCAGTTCGACACAACCAAGATATGGAACCGCCTGGACACCACCATGCGACGCCAAGTGCAGGGGCCGGCCGAAGGCAGCTACATGGGCACCGAGCGGCGTGTGCCGCTCACAAGCCGCAAGGTGGACTTCAAGGGCTCCAGCTACTGCATAGAGACTCGCGGCTTGTGGCGCCTCTTCGGCGACTTCATGGGTGGCCCGTTCGTGTCCTACACCCTGCTCTCGCCCGACGGCTCCCAAATCGTGGAACTGACCGGTTACGTCTACTGCCCTCGCTTCGAGAAGCGCGACTACCTGATGCAGGTCGACGGCATCTGTCGCTCAATAAAATGGCCCACGGGTGAATAGGCACTGGCTCATAGCATTGCTCCTGACGGCCTTCTGCACAGGTGTGTCGGCACAGCGCACCGACTTCCTCGGCCGCAGCCACCTGCTGCTGGGCGGCGACGCCACTTTCTACATCGGCGACCTCAACAACCAGAGCGCCCTCTCGGTGCCACGTTGGGGCGTCAGCGCAGGTCTGCACACACGGCTCGACAACCGGTGGTCGGTACGCGTGGAGCTGAGCTACGGAATGCTGGAATGCGCTCAGGACTACATCGTACGACGTAACCTGAGCTTCCGCAGCACCCTCATGGAGGGGGCCGCCGTGGTGGAGTTCGACTTCCGCCCCTACGGTCCCGGTGCCACCGAAAGCCGCTGGACTCCCTACATCTTCGGCGGCCTTGGGGTGTACCATTTCTCGCCAGAGGCTCTCCGCACCGAGGCCGACGGCAGCAGCCGATGGGTCGTCCTTCGGGACCTGCACACCGAAGGCCAGGGCACATCGGCCTACCCCGAACGACGCCCCTACCAGCTCACGCAGCTCTGTCTGCCCTTCGGCGTGGGCTTCCGATGCAGACTCGGCAAGAGTGTGTCGCTTAGCGCGGAGTACGGCTTCCGCAAGACCTGGACCGACTACATCGACGACGTAAGCACCACATACGTCGGCTCCGCCCTGCTCAGCGCCGAGGTTGAAAACGGGGGCTTGGCCGGCATAATGGCCGACCGCAGCGGCGAGGTGGAGGAGGGCTATGTGAACGCGGCCGGTATTAAACGCGGCGACGACTCGCTGAACGACTGGTACTCGTTCTTCACCATCCGCGTGGGCTTCAGCCTCGAAACACTGCTCGGATGGACTCGATCTAAAAGATGCAAACTGTAAGACAATGGCAACAATAGAACAAATAGACCGCAACCGCGTGCCCAGACACGTGGCTATCATCATGGACGGCAACGGCCGATGGGCCATGCAACGCAAACACGAACGCCTCTTCGGACACCATAGCGCCATGGATGCCGTGCGCGCCGCCGTCGAAGCCGCCGTCGCTCTGGGGGTGGAATACCTTACACTCTACACCTTCAGCACCGAGAACTGGAACCGCCCACAAGCCGAAGTCGACGGACTGATGGAGCTGCTTGTCAAAGCTGTCCACAGCGAAACCAAGACCCTGATGGACAACAACGTGCGCCTGCAGACCATTGGCGACACCAGCCGCATACCCGAACGCTCGCGTAAAGTACTGGAAGGGTGTATCAAGCAGACCGCCGCCAACACCTCCACCACTCTTGCTCTTGCCTTGAGCTACAGCTCGCGCTGGGAGATAGCAGAGGCTCTGAAGCAGATATGCCGCGACGGTCTGAAAGCCGACGACATTGACGAAGAGACTCTGCGCCGCTACCTGACCACGGCGGATTACCCCGACCCCGACCTGCTAATCAGAACCGGTGGCGAGCTCAGGGTGAGCAACTTCCTGCTGTGGCAAATGGCATACACCGAGTTCTATTTCACAGACCTGCTGTGGCCAGACTTCCGCCACGAACACTTCTACGACGCCGTTCTCGACTATCAGCAGCGCCAACGGCGCTTCGGAAAGACCGAGGCTCAGGTGGAGAATGAAAAATAACCAAAAAAGATACGCGACTATATAATAAAATAACAACATCAAAGTTATTATATAGTTAAGTGCAAGAATAAATGATACAGACCAGACGAGCGCTGCTACTGACAGCAATCCTGATACTCAGCACCCTCGCCGCCCACTCTCAGACAGTCATTGGCGGCGGGGTGGAATACGACTTTGATTACCTGACTCCAAAAACCTACGAGATAGGCGGCATCAGCTACGAGGGGGCCGAGAATTTCGACACCCGCGTGGTGCAGCTGGTGGCCGGTCTGCAGGTAGGCGACAAGGTGAAGATACCAGGCGACAAGCTTTCGGCCGCCATCGAAAACCTCTGGAAACAGGGCATGTTCGAAGACGTGCAGATACGAGTAACCCGTCTGCAGGGCAACATTGCATTCCTGAAAATCGTTCTCAAAGAACGCCCCCGTATGGAGAAATACGCCTTTACCGGGGTGCGCAAAGGCGAGGCCGACAAACTGAAGGACGAGATAAACATTGGCACTGGCGAAGTGGTCACAGAGAACATGCTGCGCACGTCGGTGAACAAAATCAAAGGGTATTATATCGGGAAAGGATACACTCAAGTACAGGTAACACCCACCACCGAGACCGACACCTCGGGCCGTGTGACTATCACATTCAACGTGGACCGCGGCAAAAAGGTGAAGATCGACTCTCTGATATTCACCGGCAACGAGCAGATTCCGTCCACCGTGCTGCAAAGCAAGATGGAGAAGACGCACGATGTCCACTACCGCAAACGCCTGTGGTCCTCGGCCAAAGAATTCTGGAAGCTGCGCATCTTCACCAAACCGTTCTGGAAAAAGAGCCGGTACATAGAAAACGACTTCCGCGACGACCTCAAGGGCATCATCGACTACTATAACGAACAAGGTTACCGCGACGCCAAGATAGTGAGCGACACAGTATGGGAGGTGCCGCAGAACGAGCTGAACATGAGTGCCAAGAAACAGGCCAAGCAGGACAGGCTGAAGGTGCGTGTCAACGTGTACGAGGGACACCGTTTCTTCTTCCGCAACATCACCTTTAGCGGAAACACCATATACTCCGACGAGACATTGCGGCGGGCCCTGCGCATTGAGAAAGGCGACCCCTACAACCGCTCAACCCTCCAGGAGAACCTGACCTACAACCCCTCCGGCACAGACATCACGTCGCTCTACATGGACAACGGATATCTCTTCTTCCACGCCACACCGGTAGAGGTGGCCGTGGAAGGCGATTCTATAGACATCGAAATACGCATAGAGGAAGGCAAACAAGCTCGTATACGCAATGTAAGCATAGAAGGCAACACAATCACCAACGACAAAATCGTGATGCGTGAGCTTCACACACGACCAGGCGACCTCTTCAGCCGCGACGCCGTCATACGTAGCCAGCGCGAGCTCGTCACCCTCGGATACTTCAAGCAGGAAAGCATTAAGCCTGAACCCAAGCCCAACGAAAACGACGGCACTGTGGACATCGTGTACCAGGTGGAAGAGGGAAGCACCAGCCAGCTCAACCTGCAGGGTGGCTACGGCGGAGGAATGATTATTGGCCAGATTGGTGTCCAGCTGAACAACTTCAGCGTTCGCAACATCTTCAACAAGAAAGCATGGGCGCCGCTGCCGGCCGGCGACGGTCAGAAGCTGAGCCTCAACGCCGTCACCAACGGAACGTACTACTATGCACTCAGCGCCTCGTTCACCGAACCGTGGCTCGGCGGCCGCAGGGCACAGTCGCTTACAGGCTCCGTATACCACAATCTGTACAGCAACGGACTATCCGCATACCGCGGCACCGACGAGTACCGCAGTCTGATGATCACCGGCGCCGGCGTGAGCTTCTCTAAACGTCTGAAGTGGCCCGACGACTACTTCATCATCAGCCACAGCATAAGCTATAAGCACTACGTGCTGGACAACTACACCCTCAACTCCAACATCTTTACTGACGGCAAGGCCAACGACCTGAGCTACGGCTTCACCATCAGCCGCAACTCGCTCGACTCTCCCATCTATGCCCGTAGCGGCTCCGAAGTCAGCATGGCTCTCTACGTCACCCCTCCCTATTCGCTCATCGGCGGCAAAGACTACTCCAATGCCACAGCCCAGGAGAAATACCGCTGGGTGGAATACTACAAGATGAACCTGCGCGGTTCATGGATGCTCAATCTGGTAGGCAATCTGGTACTCAACACACGCTTCCGCTTCGGCTTCATGAGCTACTACGACAAGAACATCGGCCTCTCGCCCTTCGGACGCTACTTCCTCGGCGGCGACGGTCTCTCGTCGTGGATGCTCGACGGCAAGGAGGTGGTACCCCTGCGCGGCTACGAGAACAACAGCCTCAGCCCAGCCCAAGGTGCCTCTGTATTCGACCGCTTCACCCTCGAGCTGCGCCACCCCATCATCGAAAGCCCCAACGCCACCTTCTGGGTAGCTGCTTTCCTCGAAGGCGGCAACAGCTGGGCCAGCATGGATGAGTTCCAGCCGTTCAAGATGCACAACTCAGCCGGTATTGGCGTACGACTCTTCATGCCGATATTCGGTCTGATAGGCATCGACTGGGGATACGGCTTCAGTAACGACACCTATGGCGGCAGCCACTTCCACTTCTCCATCGGCCAAAGCCTCGACTAAACAACAGCGTAATGAAACCAATGCGACATAGAAGGTACATTGTGAAAGCCGTGCTCTGCATAGGCATGGCTTTCGCTCTCCAATTCTCGACACCAGAATTCACTCATGCCCAAAAATACGCCTGTGTGAATACCGACTATGTGCTGCGCAACATACCCGACTTCGCCAGCGCACAGAAAAGAATCGACCGTTATGTCGCTGACTGGCAGAAAGAGTTGTCCGACAAAGCAGGCGAAATAGAAGAATTGCGGGCCAGCTACGAACAAGAGAATTTCCTGCTGCCCGACAATCTGAAGAAACGTCGCCAGGAAGAGATAGCCACAAAAGAGAAGGAACTCAGAGATCTGCAGCAGCAGTATTTCGGTGCCGGAGGCGACCTCGACAAGCGTCGCGCCGAACTCCTGAAACCCATTCAGGATCGCGTATACAGCACCATAGAGAAAGTCGCCCACGAGAAGAACTATGCCTTCGTCTTCGACAGGGCCGGCAGTGCCACCCTACTGTTCGTGAACAAGAAATACGACATCAGCGACGAAGTCCTCGAACTGTTGGGCTACAAACCCAACAAGTCCGACGCCACACCCGACACCAAAGCCGAGGGTAAAGACAGTAGAAAAAACCAGAAGCCTACCAACCCCGAAATGAGAACCCGACAGGGCTCTCAACGAACCAACACACGCAACAGCCTCCCCCCACTGGGTAGCTCGTCGCAACCATTAATGAACAAAACAAAATAACAGATACAGAAAGATGAAAAAGACATTTATCGCAATGATGATTTGCCTTGTCGCCCTGGGCGGCACGGCGATGGCACAGAAGAACATCAAACTCGGACACATCAACTCGAACGACCTGATGCAGATTATGCCCGGCCGTGACTCTGCCCAGACTATTCTGCAAGGCGAGGTGAGCGAACTGGAGGAGACCCTGAAGTCTATGCAGGCCGAAGCCGAGAAGCGATACAACGACTACGTAGCCAATCAGGCAGGATGGACAGACCTTATCCGCCAGACAAAACAACGCGAAATCCAGGACATGGCATCGCGCATCGAGGAATTCCAGCAGAACGCACAGAAACAGCTGCAGGAACGCGAAACCGAGCTGCTCAAGCCTATCATAGACCGAGCCAAGAAAGCAATCGAGGAAGTGGCCAAAGAAGGTGGCTACACCTATATCTTCGATGCCGGTACGGCAGCCCTGCTCTACTCGCAGGACAGCGACGACATTATGCCCCAAGTGAAGAAGAAACTTGGCCTCAAATAAACCTGTCCACTACCGTAGACAATAAAAAACCCAAAGGGGCGTCAGACTGGTCTGACGCCCCTTTTAATTTTGCACTACTAGAGCTTTTATAAACACATAAAGCACCTGAACCGCAGACGATACCTCTCCACACAAAAAGTAAGGGCGACACATGGTTGGTATCCATCGTGTCGCCCCTACGGGATTTGTCTTTGTTCTTGTCGTCTGTCCGTGGGCTCCCGCCCGCGGCTGTCTTCTATCGTCCCCGATAGGGACTTCTCTTTCTTTTATCTGCCGTCAGGCACACACTCTTGCCTGACAGTCTAACGCCACTCTACGTGGCTTTTGGCCTGTTATTTCGTCCCGATTAGTGTGATCAGTCGACCAACACAACCTGCAGGCGGTTGCCCAACTTGACCATATATGCACCTTTGGCGACAATGAAGTTGTCTTTGCCGCTCGATACAGTAGTCAATACCTCATTACCATTTGCATCGAGAATCTGTATGGGGTCGCCTTCGGTGGCAACAACCACAATACGGCCGTCCTCGACATAGATAGCACCGAGAGTCTTCGAGTCCTCGCCTTGGTCCTATATGGTATCTGTACTTTAATCCTCTGTAGCGTCAGGTGTATCCGCCTTTTGGGTCTCTGTAGCGCTCGGTGTATCCTCTTTCTGCTTATCCGGGTCAACAAAAGTGCCTACGTTGCGTGACTCAAAGGCTCCGTTGATTCCAGAACTGCCGGTTCTAAGCCAACGCTCCACAATCTCCTCGGTCTCGGGAGTACGCAGGATAAGCATGCCCATTCGGTTATTCTCCTGCGGCTCGTAGTCCGTAATGCCGCCCAACGGTCTCACGAGGAGTCGGTTGGCATTGACGCCGTACTGTTTGACAATCCTGTTGTATACCGCATTGCAACGCTGCTCGGAGAGCCATATATTGTGTTTTACGGTACCCGTAGCCGAGTCGGCAGCACCAAGCAGGAAGAACTCGAGCGAGTCGTCGAGGCGGTTGATCTCACGAGCGAAGCTCTGCAAACGACGGTCAGCATTGTAGTCTATCTCGTACCTGTCAAGCTGGAAGTATACCACCACAGCCGGCAGACCGTGCGACTCATTGAAGTCAAGCAACTCGGCCAGCATGTTCTCCGGCTGTCTGTAGTTCTTTATGTTGCGGTTGATGTCGTCCAACAAGTTGGCCAGACTGTCATACTTACGCATAAGGTCCTCGCGGTTGCCGTTCTTCTCCACTATGAGGTCCACCAGCGAATCCTGGGCCTGCGCAAGACGCTTCACCTCTACCTCGCGGTTTTCCAGCTGCGTCTGTGAGCCTACCGTCTGGAACTCGTGGAAGGTCTTCACCCTTCTCGACTCGCGAGCATGCATATTGTACTTGGTAATCTCGTTTATGAAGTTGACCTTCAAACATACAGAAAACGAGGGAATCAAGTCGAAGATGGAGCGCGCATTGTTGTACGGCGACCAGTCCCACGTCGACTCCGACCCGAAAAGCTCGGCCGCGGCATTGACGGTGAAATACTCCGAGAAGACATACTCCAATCCCAACCCACCGCTGAAGGCCAATTCGCGGTTGTATCGCATAGTGCCAACCTCGTATGTGTCGGTAAATGGATTTCGCTGTTCGCCATACAGGACCGACATGCCAAGACCCAGTGGCATAAAGACATGCCACCTGTTATGCTTGCCACGCTCATATCCGCTAAGGAAGTTGGTCCAGTCGAAAATCACAAAGCCCATAGCTGAAAACGCATGGGCATGGTACAAATAGTAATAGTCATTGCTTGACTGGTCCCAAATACCTGTCGGCGTATCATCTGCCTTATTGATGAACGGCTGCTTGCCGTAGGTGGAGTGACCGTCGACATTGAAAAGAGAAAACCTCAGCGAGATAGCCACATCAGGAATAATCCATTTGCCGATTTCAACTCGCCCATTGAAGTTCAACTTATTGCGTCTTGCGTCAGACTCCAACTCATTACCAATAAACGTCTGTATACCACCGCCGACATTGAGATACCAGTTGTCAAAAGGCGATGCTATAAGATATAGCAACGTGTCTCGGTCAACACCAAGGGCAAAGCCGCGTCTCTGGAAGTTCTGTGCCGTCACCGTCATTCCTGATGCCAGCAGCAATAGCAGTACTAATAATTTCCTCTTCACTTTCTTCTTTTATTATTAAAGCTATCGTTGTTTGTTGTTTCTTTTCGTTTTGTCGTCATCTTGCTCCGGCTTATCGTCGCCATAGCCATAACCGTAGCCGTAACCATAAACATAGCCGTAGCCATAACCGTAGCCATAGCCGTAGCCGTACCCATAGCCATAGCCGTATCCGTATTTACGCTCAAGCGGCATAAGCTTGCGATAATGGACGTCGTTAAGTAGCAGCGCCATGTTGGGATAGGTATGCTGCTGGTACATCTCCTCAATGTTGGCAAGCATACGCTTGTCGACCTTGCCATAGCGGATGACGAAGAGAGTATTGTCAACCAAGTGCTTTATCACGTCGGTATCGACCACGAGGCCCGACGGCGCGGTGTCGAAAATAATATAATCATAATGTTCGCGCAGGCGCGCAATCAACTCGTCAAGGCGTCCGTTGCCGAGCAACTCAGTCGGGTTGGGCGGTAACGGGCCTGTGAAGATGCTGTCCACTCCACGGCTCACAATGTCGTGCTTGACAATCGACTCCCAGTCCTCTCCCTTGCCAACAAGATAGTTGGAAAGGCCGACATGGCGACGCGAGTAGAAACGTCGTGTCAGCGAACCACGTCTCAAGTCGAGGTCGAGCAGAATAACCCGTTTGCCCGCAATACCAAGGCTGGCCGCGAGGTTGGACGATATGAACGTCTTACCCATGCCTGCCATGAGCGACGTAATCATATAAACCTTCGCAACGCCTTTGCCAGCGTCGCCTCCAAGGAAGTCAACTTTGGCCCTCAGCAGACGGAACGACTCTGTCATCGTATCGTTGTCGCTGCCGGACACCACTATGTTGCTGTCATCGTCCTTGCGCCGTGCAGGTATCTCGCACAGGAACGGGGCCGTGGTACCGCGCATGACATCGTTGTGGTATTTCACCTTCGTGTCAAAGAGCCTACGCAAGAAGAACACAGCTACCGGCACCAGCAGACCGAATATCAAGCCCATGGCAGTAGTGCGATTCTCGTCCGGCGCTATGGGATTGCGGTTTATGCGGGCCGGATCCAAAATCTTGCCGTTGGGCTCTATGGAGGGTTGGCTTATCAGCAGCTCTTCGCGACGGCTCAGCAGGTGGAGGTACAGTTCCTCTTTGATTTTCTGCAGTCGTTCAATGTTTTCAATATACAACTGCTGCTGCGGCACCTGACTCATCTTGTTGGCGGCCGTGTTGGCGGCCAAACTGACACTGGAGATTCTCTCCTGCAGTACACCGACATAGACACCGAGCAGGGTATTCATGTCACGCCTGAGCTTGGCAAGCTCGCCTTTCTTCTGCCTCACCATGGGGTTATTTTGGTTCTGGTAGTTGCCGAGTTCTAGAACCAAGTCATTGTGGGTGGCTATAAGGCGTGAGATGTGCTCGTCGTCGATGCCCACGTTGCCGGGTATGATGTGCGCATCCTGCCCATCCTCGTTGACCTGCATCAGGTAGCGGGCTGTGGAAAGCTGCTTGTTGAGGCGCTCAATCTCCTCCGACGACTGAATACTGGCGGCCAGGTAGCTCTGACCGAACGACGAAATGTCGAGCAGGTTGTTCTTCCGTTTGAAGTCGGCCAAGGCGTTCTCCTGTATGCCAAGGTCCGAATGCAGAAGAGACAGACGTTCGTTGATGTAGTCGTAAGTCTCCGCTATGATGCGCCTCTTGTCCCTGATGGCGTCTTCGTTGTATATTCTTATCGCTTCGTTGATAACCTCGGCGGCACGTATGGGCGACGCATCGTGAATCGCAATGTTGACGATGGTATTGAAGTCGTCATTGCGCGTGACAACCATGGCGGAGCGATAGTAGTCGGCCGTAGCATTGAGGCTGCGGCGCGAGACGTGAATCGGGGTGCCATAATACGACGGGGTCAAGAACCACGTCTTATGGGCTACCACACGGCCAAAGGGCATAGCCACCGTATCTTCAAACTCCGCCGTCACCGGCTCATATCCCTCCACGGTCAGCGTAATCCGGTTGTCGTCCACCACTGAAGCGTCGAATTCCACCGGATTCTCGTCGCCCTCGTCGACAAACTCCATCTTGAACGGGGACTCGCCATAGAGGTCTTTCACTCGGTTCACCAGTCGGGTCTTTGTGGTATAAACCACATTGAGGTCGAGGTTCTTGGCCACTTCTAACATGGCCGACTTCGAACTCAGTATCATCATCTCGTTGTTGATCGAGCTGTTGTAGAGCGACTTGTTGGCAAACATGCTCTTGATTGACGCCTCGCGCATTGTGCTACCGTCGCTGCCGCTACCGGTTGACGAACCCTTTATGAGCAGACGGGCACTGCTCTCGTAGACACGGTTCTGGTGCCGCACCCAGTAGCCGGACACCAGCGCCCCTATGGCTCCACACAGCAGCAGCCAATGCAGGTTACGCATCACGATAACTAACACGTCCTTTACGTGAACCTTCGGTCCGGTCTTCTGGTCCAGGAAGGAGGTCTCTGAGTTTTTAGTCTCTTCTGCCATATCGCGTTGTGTGGTTATGTGTTGTGTACTTGTTGCCTATTTGTTCTTGAGGTACGTGCCCAGTGTGAGTATCAGCGTGGCCGACGAAACCAGCGTCGACAAAAAAGTCGCCCAGTAGGTGACCTCCTGACGCATCGTGCCGCCATTCACACCGTCGAGTATGATGAAGTCGTTCTGCTGCATCATAAAGAAGGGATCATTGAAAACGGCACTCGACCGCGGGTCAAGGTAGCGCATCACCATACGCCCGTTCACCTCGCGCATCACCGCTATCCGGTCGCGACGGGTGTAGTTGTCCAGACCGCCCATCAACGCCAAAGCCTCGAGGAAGGTGCATCGCTCATTGGTCACGTTAATCACCTTGCCTCCCCCGTTGCCGAGCACGAATATCTTGAACGTCTTGAACCTCACCATGACATACGGGTCGTCGAGGTAGTCGCCCTGCTCCAGCATACGCTTCAGGATTTCCTGAACACGCATCCTCGTGAAGCCCGCCACATGCAGCTTGCCAACCACCGGAAACTCAATGTCACCGTTGACGTCCACCAGATACACATTGCCTTCAAGCCCCACATTGAACGGCGCCGCCAGCTCCTGATTGGGCTGCGACGACGAGACTCTGATTATCAGTTCATCATAGGGAGCAATGCGCGCCTCAAAACGGTCCTCCAACTCTATCTGGCTCCCCTGTGTCATGTCCTGCAGGTAGTCAACCCTACGGCTCGTGACACACGACGTGGCAAGCAGCGCAAAAAGCACTATTGTCAGTATGTTCGGTTTGATGCCCATCTTTGTCCCTTTATTAAAATATTTTATTCTAACTCCATATTTATCCATTTATTGCGGGGGAGGGGAGGATTTGTGTTAAATAGTGTTAAAGTTTTCGTTAGGCAAGTCCCCCTGTCCACATATTAATAGCCTCAAAATAAAGCCACCTGCAAAAGTCTCTCTGCAAGCACCCTCTCTACCCCTTCTCTACCCCCTCTCTACCCTCTCTCTACCCTCTCTCTGCACGAACTCCGTCCACACCAACCAAGAAAAAAGAGTAGACATTTGGCATTGTGTGCCTTATAGAAGCATCAACAACTGATAGCGTCAAGTATCCTATCCGCTGCATGTCCGTCTCCGAACTGCGTCGGCCGGGGCACCGCAGCGTCCCACATGGCCTCCGCCGCACAGACCACGGCGTCCACATCGGCATCGGCAAGTCGCGCGGCACCACAGTCCACAATCTCAGCCCACTCCGTCTCCGGCCGCAGCACCACACATGGCCTGCCGCAGAAAAAGGCCTCCTTCTGCAATCCACCGCTGTCGGTCATGACCATCCGGCAGCAGTCGAGGGCCGACAGCGTCTCGAGGTATGACAACGGCTCCACACAACGCAGCCGCGTCGCGCCGCCACCCATACCGGACATGTGACCTCGGGTCCGTGGATGGACCGGAAACACAACCGTCGCGTCCAGCCGCTCCCCTACCCTCTCCAAAGCTTCAACTATGGTTCTCAACCGCTTAGGGTCATCGGTATTGAAGTCTCGATGCACCGTAGCCAGTATCATCGGCCTCCCGTCCGAGGGCCACGGCTTCCGCCGGACAGCCTCGGGTCTGTAGTGCATCACGTTGTCCAGCATCACATCGCCGGCTGCTACCACCCTCCCCTTCTCAAAACCCTCTTTCTCAAGGTTGTGCACCGCCGTCGCCGTCGGAGCAAAAAGAAGCGTCGACGCATGGTCGGTCAGCAGCCTGTTCAACTCCTCGGGCATGGCTCGGTTGTACGACCGCAGCCCCGCTTCCACATGATAGACAGGCACATGCAGCTTAGCCGCTGCCAGCGCCCCGGCCAGGGTGGAGTTCGTGTCTCCGTACACCAGCACCCCGTCGTAGCGCTCCGCCAGCAAGACTGCCTCCACACCCTCGAGCATGGCCGCCGTCTGCACTCCGTGACTGCCGCTCCCGACGCCGAGATTGTAGCGCGGCCGCGGTATGTCCAACTCGTCGAAAAACCGCGCCGACATGGCCGCATCGTAGTGCTGACCCGTATGCAGGATGTCTTCGGTTATCTTCCCGGCATATTTATCCCTGACAACGTGCGAGATAGCTGCCGCCTTGATAAACTGCGGCCTCGCACCGACTATAGTGAGTATCTTTTTCATCTATCGCATTGATACTATGAGCCTTTTAACCACATTCTTCGTCTTCTGCAGCCCCGCCTCCTTCACCCACTGAAAGCCGAAAGGCATCCAGCGCTGCGGATGGGTGTTGACGAGCAGCGATTTGCGGTGTATCGGATGCCCCTCGTCGGCGAGGGCACCTATTATGTCGTCCGTCGAATGGAACACCAGCCCCTCTCGCATCCATTCCTCCTGATACTGTGGCACTTTGTCCCTCACCGCCACCCTGTATCCGTCCCATCGACGCCCTGTATCGGTGAGGTATAGCGTGGTCGAGAAATCGGTATCCATCATCGACTCATACTCAATCCCTACTGCATGGTAATCGTATTGATTCCAAATGTCTTGGCTGTTCCACCTCGACCTCGGACTGCCGTGGGCACAAGCTGCTTTCACATCGGCAATCTGCCTCAGCGCCTCCAGATTCCTGCAAAAGTCGTCATACGCCGCCGCCATGTCACCGTTGCATGTCGTCAAACACTCATAGTGATAACCGACCTCATGCCCCAGCGCAGCAATAGCTTTGATAGTCTCAGCATGCGACGTAAAGTGCATGGAACGAAAGTAGTACGTCGCCTTCACCCCCATTTCGTTCTCCACTCGCGCCACCCGTAGCGAATACTCCGGCCTCAAATCCACATCATGCCTGATTCTATGGTCTTTATGCCGCCTTAACGCCTCAAGAAGCTCCACATATTTCTCTATCGTGAAATCCATCATAGATTCAGTTCTTTTATGATGCGTGCCGGTACTCCTCCAACAAGGGTACGTGGTGGTACATCGCGGGTCACCACGGCTCCTGCCGCCACAATAGCGAATTCTCCAATTTTGACTCCCGACAGTATGGTTACATTGACGCCGACCCAGACATTTCTGCCGATGACAGTGGGAGCCACAAACGAATCGACACATTTGGCGTGGCATTCCATGGGAGTGCTGTGTGCCAGAACGTAGTCGTTGCCTGCTAACGAGGCTCCATCCTCAATTATGACAAAGTTAGGATACGGGTAGTCAAGGGTGCATCCTGGGCCAATATGCACCTGCTTGCCTATCTGCACTCCCCTCCATCGCTGCAGCTTTATTCTGAGGCCGTTCCACGGACAACGCATAGCCCATTGGTTGAATACGTGATCCTTCCAGCGCACGATGCCGAACCACAGCGCCGACCGGTACCCGTGCATGCGGGCCGATTGACGAACCGTGTCACACAATCCAGCACGTCTGTAGTACGGCAACTCATGTCGTTTCATATCCAAATAGGCTTTCATAGCTTCTCTATATAGTTGATGAAGAATTCAGTGGGGTCAATCATATCATCCAGCATCCGCTTACGCTTGACTTGCCATTCGGCCTTTAGCTCTTCGGGATTGCACGCGAGCAACTGCCGTATGTGAGCGAGCATATCCCCAAATTGGTTGGGTGCGTAAGCAAAACACAGCCTATACTTGTTTTCCAACATGTTGGGCACCGACAGCCTTCCGGCAAATGTATTGCACTTCAAAGCTGGCACTCCGAGCACCGCAGCTTCCGAAGTCATAGTCTGGCTGTCACCTACGAACATAGAGCTGTATGCCATCAGCGAGTGTATCTCCTCTGGAGGCACGGGCAGACGGTATGGCTCGAACTCCGGTTCCACGGCCCGCTCCGAGGTGATGATGACGCGTCCATGGGCTTTCAGCAGGTCGACCAAAGCCCTTTTCTGCTCCAGCGAGAGTCCTGCCTGTCCCACGTCGTGGTGCCCTTTCAGGGCCACGAACCGCATGATGAAGAAGCGTTCGCCATCGGCCAGACCTGCATGTTGCAACACCGAGGGGTCGGGCGCGAAACGGTTGGGGTGGAGGTAAGCCAGTTCGTGTGTGCCGGCATAGTAGACGGCGTGTTTGGTCTTGCGGTGGATGCAGTCGGGAGTGAAGACAATGTCGCTCAGCGGGTGTCCGTATTTGGTTACCAGCGGTTCGGCAGCATCGTCGTCGTCGTCGAAGACGAAGGAACGCATCTTGGTCAATCGTGATACCTGGCTGAGCACCAGCCCGCTGCTTAGCCCAATGTCGATATGGTTCTTCAGCACGAATTGCAGTATGCGGCAGTCCTGCTGCAGCACAGTGAAAGCTTTGCCGACCAGACTGTCTCGCTTGCCTCCAAGGTCTATCCAAGGGGTCATGCCATAGTGCTCCATCAGACGCTTGGCCACAGGTATGTCGCGAACAGAGTAGAAGACTTGATGCCCGCGCCCTTTCAACTCCTCAGCCAGCGGATGCAGCAGATGCACATGTCCTGGATGTCCGATATCAATCAGTATGTTCATCTAGTGTGATTTTCTTGATAACCTTGGCTGGATTGCCAGCGACAATAGTATGTGGTTCAACATCTTTCACCACTACGCTTCCGCATCCGACAATGGCCCCTTCGCCAATGGTCACGCCGTTCATGATGATGGCTCCGGCACCGATCCAGACATCGTCTCCGATAATAATGCTGTTGTCCCGTACAGTTGCAAATTTTGAAGTACGGGAGAAGTTCGAATGAGAAGAGAGTATCAGTACGACGCGAGGAGCAATCGATACGCGGTTTCCTATCTTGAGAGTCCCTCGATGATATACAAAATTATGAGGGATAATAATATCTGATGGAAAATAAACGTTGTCTCCAATCGAGTAGCCCTGTTTTCGTAGGGCCCAGATGCGTGTTTTGTTGTAGGGGAAACGCATGATGACTTTGTATAGGAATGCGTTTTGGCAACGTATTAAACATTCTTTCAGTGTCATGATTAATGTCTGTTTAATGTTCTTATTAACAATCGTCCTGTATTGTATACCAATTTGTTGTTTATCTTCAAAAATCTGCCATGCTCGACGAGGGTGCCGCCGAACTGGGCTTTGAAGTCGCGCACGCCGTAGTCTTCTTTGGGACTGCCGGCCCCCATCATGTCGTAGCGGTCGAATCCGTTGTCGGCTGCATAGCGGATGGCTGCGTAGTTGGCCATGATGGAAGGGTAGAGGTCGTGCTGTTCGCGGTCCAGTCCGCAGCAGTACCAAGCGTAGCCCACACGTTGGCCAAGCATGAGTATGAGTTGTCCGCCAATGACTTCGCCCTGCGGATTGAGAACATAGAAATAGCGGGCAAAGGGTAGGTCGGTCAGATGTTCGAAAAGGGTATAGGGAGGCAGAGGTTTATGTATCTTTTTGTGGTACAGGTCGGCCAATATGTTGTAGAAGGCAGGCAGGTGGGTTTTGTCGCTGCTGATGACGGCCCCGACCTCTGTGGCACGACGTATGCGACGGCGTCGACTCTTGTCAATGCGTTTGTCAACCTGAACCGGGTCGGAGGTGTCAATGTGGAAGTTGTAGTGTGCCTCGTGGCAAAATCCGCATGCTTCAAAAGCCTTTTGCCAACGCGAGTAGTCGTTTAGGTTGCGTGTTTCAATGTAAATACAGCGACGGCGAAGGGTGTTGACAGTAATGCCAAGTAGTGCCTGGAGGGCTTCGCTACTGATATCGGCATCGAGTAGCGGACCTCCGTTGATGATGGCGCGTGCGGTCAGCCGGCCTTTGAGCCCCTTGCCTTCCGATTGTATCAAGCATAGAACCAGGCCTTTGATATCTCCGCTTTCCTCCACTGCATAGAGTGCTGTTTTGTACAATCGTAGGCTGCAGTAGAAGTCGTGCATCTCAGGCGATTGGAAGATGCTTGCCACCGGCGATCGGTCGACCAACGCCTGCCATTGTGAGCGGTCGATGTCCGCCGGGTTAGTCAGTAGTTTCATTGATGATGGTTTGGAATTTCCCATTTTTCCGCTGGGAG
>Ga0310697_10000945_pt1 | contig 36356 bp, 25 predicted proteins | sample 172DNAGHGlowgp2_FD_203883 | JGI IMG/M metagenome (GOLD analysis project Ga0310697, IMG submission 203883) | Sheep rumen microbial communities from Palmerston North, Manawatu-Wanganui, New Zealand - 1728 DNA GHGlow gp2 (v2) (version 2) | ecosystem: Host-associated > Mammals > Digestive system >... | reverse complement strand
CACGTGGGCAACTTCTCTGACCCGCTGGTGGACTGCCTCGCTTGCCACGAACGTTTCCGTGCCGACCAGCTTTTGGAAGACAAGCTCGGCGAAGGCTGCTGCGCCGGCAAGAACTTTGACGAAGTCCACCAGATGATGATGGACAACAAGATTGAATGCCCGACCTGCGGCAAGACCGACTGGACCAAGCCCCGCGCATTCAACCTGATGTTCCAGACCGAAATCGGCGTCATCGAAGGTGAAGGCAACAAGGTTTATCTCCGTCCGGAAACGGCCCAGGGTATCTTCGTTGACTTCAAGAACATTGTCGACAACGTCCGCCCGCGCATTCCGTTCGGTGTCGGTCAGATCGGTAAGTCTTTCCGTAACGAAATCACTCCGGGTAACTTCATCTTCCGTACCCGCGAATTTGAACAGATGGAACTCGAATTCTTCTGCGAACCGGGTACCGAACTTGACTGGTACAACTTCTGGCGCAAGTACTGCTTCGACTGGCTCGTGAACGACCTCGGCGTGAACAAGGAAAAGCTCCGCCTCCGCGAACATGCCAAGGAAGAACTTTCTCACTACAGTAACGGCACCACCGACATCGAATACGAATTCCCGTTCGGTTGGGGCGAACTCTGGGGTATCGCAAGCCGCACGAACTACGACTTGACGCAGCACCAGAACGAATCCAAGGTCAAGCAGGAATACATTGACCCGGTGCAGAACAAGCGCTACATCCCGTACGTCGTGGAACCGTCCCTCGGTGTGGAACGCCTGCTGTTGGTGCTCCTCTGCGACGCCTACGACGTGGAAAAGCTCGAAAACGACGAACGTACCGTGCTCCACTTCGATCCGAAGATTGCTCCGGTGAAGGTTGCCGTTCTCCCGCTGGTGAAGAAGGGCCAGGTGAAGGCCAAGGCCGAAGAACTCTACCAGAAGCTTCTGAACCGCTGGAACGTGGAATACGACGAAACGCAGTCCATCGGTAAGCGCTACCGCCGTCAGGACGAACTCGGCACGCCGTTCTGCGTGACCGTCGACTTCGATACGGTGGGCGAGGGTGAATCCGATCCGGCAAAGCTCGGCTTCGTGACTGTCCGCGAACGCGACTCCATGAAGCAGGAACTGGTGAAAATCGACGAACTCGAGGCTTACCTGTCCGCAAAGCTCGGCTGCTAAGGTTAGACGAAAGAACGGCCCTTGCGGGCCTACAGACGAGAGACGAAAGATTTATAATGGCGCTTCGCGCATCGTGTACTTGATTTTATCTCTCGTCTAAAAAGGAACCCGGAAACGGGTTCTTTTTTTGCAAATTTGCATTTTTGGGGATAAAGTATATATATTATGTAATATGAAATACTCTATCCTCGCTATTTTGCTGGCGGCTGCTTTCTCGTTTGCCCAGGAGACGGCCGAACCCCAGAAAACCGAAGCCCCTGCCGCAGATCCTGCTGTGTCCCAGGAGGCCTCCGAACCCCAGGTTGCCGAGCCTCAGGCTGCAGAACCCCAGGCCGTCGAAGCGCCCCAGGAAGCTGCCGAGCCTCAAGCACCTGCGCCCCAGGCCGCCGCGACACCTGCCGAAGCCCCTGCTGAAGCGCCTGCCGCAACTCCCGCTGCCGCACCCGCTGACGCTGCTGCTGCCGCGCCTGCCGCAGTAGCGGCTCCGGAACCGACCGAGGCCGAGGAAGTCGATTTGTCCGCCGAGCCTTCGGAACCGCGAAGGATAGATACGGGCATCGAGGAAAAGCCGACAAAGCAGGACTGGCTGCTCTATACGGGCATCGCGGCCAGTGCCTGGTCGATTATCTCCCTGTGCGCGTTCAGTGCTTTTGACGACGACACAAAAGAACTCTATGACGAAGCGAATCCGCAATGGATGAGCCATGAGGCATATGAGCATACGCGTTCAAAGATAAAGCATAAGCAAAAATGGCGCGACATATGGGGCGTTCAGGCGGGTGTTTCGGCCGCAGTTGTCGCCTTGACTTGGATCCCGTGGCTTGTCATCAATTTTTAGGAGGCCAAGATGAAAAAGTATTTGATTCTCGCTTCGTTGCCCTTGCTTTTCGGATGTACGGATTATGTGGACAAATTTGACAATGCGTACGAAGAAAACAATGTGTTTATTTCCCTGACCGACGGCAAATTCAAGGATGAGCGTGACGGCAATACCTACTCCATAGTCCAGATTGCCGGTAGCTACTGGATGGCCGAAAACCTGCGTTATGTGGACAGTTCTGCCACGCCGAACCTCAAGGGGAACGTGTGGTGCTACGAGAACTCCAAGGACAGTTGCAGCAAGTACGGCCCGCTCTATTCGTGGGCTGCAGCGATGAACTTGAGTATCTCGGAAAGCGAAAAATGGAATGGTTTTTCCAATCCCGCAGACGCCCAGGGAATTTGCCCGAAGGGCTGGCGAATACCCTCTTCGATCGATTGGACGACCCTGAATACGAATGTTTCCCTGTTCAGCGGTGGCGAAGCTGGCGGTAGCCTCAAGGCTATACACGGGTGGGAACGCGAAGGCAATGCGTCGCTCGCCATGAACCGCTTTGGCTTCGACGCGCTTGCTGCCGGACGCCGAAACAGTGAAGGCGGCGACTTCCTCAGTACCGGCAAGTACGCCTTTTTCTGGACTTCCGCCGGAATCGACAAGGCGACCAGCAGGGGATGGGGCCTGCGCAGTGACGGCGACGTCTTTGGCGAAGGCGAGTTCTACAAGGACCACGGCATGTCGATACGCTGTGTAGCCGATCGTTTTGGTGTGGAAATCAATGGCAAACTTGACTCCGCCTATCTGGATTCCATTCCCTTCGAATTCGGTTCGCTTGAAATTGACGGAAAGAGCTACAAGACCGTTAAAATCGGCAAGCAGAACTGGATGGCCGAAAATGTGGCCCTTAACACCGAAAAGAGCCTTTGCTACAACGACGATTCCAAGAATTGCGACACTTACGGCCGGCTGTACACCTTGGACGAAGCCAAGACGGTTTGCCCCGAAGGTTGGCGTCTCCCGTCTGTCACGGATTATCAGTTGCTGACCAGTTACGTGTACAAAACGTCTATGCTGCGTTCCAGGGAAAAGTGGACCGACAAGGGCGAAAAGGGCCTCAACTGGTGGGGTTTCGGGCTTTTGCCTGCCGGCGGCCACGAAAAGGGCGACTTTTTCGATATCACCTACAGTTCGTACATGTGGACATCCGACGGCAAGGCCTTCGAGGTGCGTTACTATGGCGACTCTCCCTATTACAGCGAAAAAAGCGCCGAATCGGCGTTCTCTGTACGTTGTATAGAAGACTAGTCCAAATAAACTAGGTATGGGCATGTAACGAATAAACTATATTTCGATTATGTCTCTCTCTAAACTCAAAAACGTTTTGCCGGCCGCGCTTTGCTGCGTGTCGGCTTTTTTTGTAGCCCTTTCGCTATCCGCCTGCGCGACCTCGAAGGTCGTGGGCGGGGGAGTCACGGACAACGCCCCGCTGGATTCGCTTTCCGTGGTGGCGTTCGTGAACGCGCGCGAAATTCCCGTAGTTCCCGACGATGCTGTATACAAGGGAACCATTGAGACGGATGCCGACCATGCCTGCCAAACGGCGGCCAACGTCGCGTTGCTCGAAGACAGGGCGCGCAAGGTTGGCGGAAACCTGCTTTTCGTCAAGGAAATCTCGCCGTACAATGACCCGACTGTCATTGCGGCCGGTGGCGTAGTGGTCACCTCGAACCGCACCTGCATCAAGATGATTGCCGACGTGTACTATTCCGAGCGCGGGGCCATCAAGCGCGCCGACGCCGAGTTCAAGGCCCAGCTGTCGAAGGGCGAAGTTTCGCCGGAGGGGTTGTAATGAACAAGTCAATTGCAGCACTCCTTTTTGCGGCAGTCCTTGCCACGCCTGCTTTTTCCGACGACCTGAATTCTTTCGAGAAATCCCTCCTTACAAAGCCGGATAGCGCCTCTGCCGACAATTCGAGCCAGGAAGAATTCGAAAAGAGCCTGATTGCCGATCAGCAGTCGGAGATGGGGCCCGTCTACAAGCTCAGGGAAAACCTGCTCGAAAGCGTTAACGAGGGCGATACGGCTCGCATCGTATCGCTGATTGCCGAAATCGAAAGCCAGAAGACGCGCAAGATTATGCCCATTCAGGAAGTCGAAAAGGGCTACCTCTACGTGGAAAACAAGATGTTCAACCGCCTGCGCGAACATATCGTACATTTTTACAAGACCAGCTACGATACGCTCGAAATGGACGAAGGGTTCAAGGAAGCGAAGGGCGACGGCCTGGAACTCCATGTGATGGATGGGCTCAAAAAACGCGACAGGAACCAGAACCTGTATTACAGCCTTGCCGCGGATATCGAGAAGGCGAACATGAGTACCGCCGACAAGGAAGAACTCGCGTTGCTATTGCTGCTTTCGGATGCCTACAAGGACAAGGAATCCAGAACGGATATCCAGACCAGGGCGGCCAAGTTCGTGGAGGCCCATCCCGACCATCCGGATGCGGAATGGATCAAGAAGTCCGTACTATTCCCGCTCGAGCACATGGATGTGCGCAAGATGTATTCGGAACAGCGTGGCGCGATGAAGGAAAAGACGATTTCCGACAAACTTTACACGGGCGGTTTCGGCCTGAACGTGTTCCTGTTTGACGGCGGATTCTCGTCGATAGATCCCGACTACAACGACGAACTCGTTAGGCCGCAGGGGCCGCTCCATTTCGAGCTCTACTTCCAGATTATGCGCTTTGCGTTCTTCTTCGAGAACAGGCCTACCGGTGCCGAAGGCATCACTAGTGCGGATATCGGTTTCGGATACGTGGTGTTCGACAGCCGTTACCTCAAGGTAAGGCCGTACCTAGCGTTCTCTTCGCCTGCAACCTCGCTCAGGGTCCGCAAGGAATTCGACCTTGTCGATGGCGACCCGGACGATCCGGATGCCGACGTTACGCATTACACGGGCGGCGACGAAATCGACGAGATGTCCGACAATTCCGTGGGCTATACGCTCGGCGTGAACGTGGACTTCAAGTTCCTCACGACCTTCCTGTTCACCTCGGATTCCAAGCTGAGTTCGTTCTCGCTCGTCGGGCAGTTCGGTATCTCGTACCTGGATGTCGACGACGTGTTCAACAAGGATAGCGGTGTCGCTGGGTTCTTTGGCCTTGGCCTCGGCATCTACTTCTGGTAAGCCATGAAGATTCGATTCCTGCTCTGCCTGATCGTCATGCTCCTCTGCGCCGGGACAGCTTTCGCCGACCCGGACGAGGGAACGTCCGAAACCACTGTCGTGAACGTTTCCAAGAAGGAACTCTTCGAACGTGCGCGTGACGCGCTCAAGGTTGCGCTCGAGACGGGCGACCGTGACCGCGCCGACCAGGCGTTCGACTACCTGAAATCGCACGTGAAGGAGGGCGCCCCTCTCACGCGATTCGAGGAATACCTCATAAACATGGAACTCAAGAATTTCGGGAACGCCATCGAGATTTATGCGGACCTGCGCCGCTCCCTGCTTGATTCCACGTACAAGCCGGAGTGGGAAAATCGAATCACGGCCCAGGACGCGCTCTCGTTCTACCTATACCGCGATTTGTTCCCGTTCACCGTCAAGACGGCGGATTCGCTCTGCGCCCGCGTAGATAGCTCCGACATCTCCAACGAGTACAAGGAACTCTACAGGCTGCTCCTTTATTCCGAGATCGCAATTGCCATGAGAAAGGAAGTCTTCCATGGCTACCCGGTCTATTGGAATGAAGTCAAGGATACTACGAGTGCGGGCATGTTTCTGGACCGGGGCAAGGCCTTTGTCAAGAATTACCCGACATCGCCCTACGTTAAATACCTTGGCGAACAGACTATCCCGTTTGTGGAGAAGGTCATGACGCCGCTGCGTGATTTCCGCGTCGACCCGTTCAAGCACAAGTACTATTCCGGCGGCTTGGGTGTGTATCTTTACAAGTGGTTCGGGTTCCTTGGCGGCGAGGTGTCGGACTATGTAGACGACAAGATGGGCTCGTCGTTCATGGGGGAGGTCAGTGCCCGATTTTGGCGCTTGAGCCTGGGTGTTTTCTGGGCGTATGGCATTGTCTCGGCTCCCAAGGATCCCCCGTCTTGGTACTATGATGAAAGTGAACCCGAGGACGAAACGATGGGACTTTCCCTCGGCTTTACCGTGTTTGATTCCAGGTACTTGCGTGTAGAGCCTTTCCTGGGCCTCTCGGAAACGAATTTCATGGCCATGGACGCCATTTCGAACACGGAATTCCTCCTTGGCAATAATGTGGATTTACGCGTTGTGGCTACAAAGCCCAAGAATCTCCGTGCAGTCTCTTTCGTATTGAGCTTCCGCTTCAAATACATGCTCCAAATCGGTACGGTCAGCGACCGTCAAGTTTTTGGCGACGAAGAGAATAAATCGATTGGGGCGCTGCGCCATACATTCGGCTTCGGCCTCGGATTTGAAATCTGGTAAATAAAAAAAGTGTTATAAAAAACGAAAAGCCCTCTCTTTCGAGAGGGGTGTATTTGTTTTGTTTCATTTCGTTCAACAAACGAAAAAGACCTTCGAATGAAGGTCTTTTTTCGCGGGATAGACGAGGCTTGAACTCGCAACCTCCGGCGTGACAGGCCGGTGCTCTAACCAAAATTGAGCTACCACCCCAGTGGTAGCCCAAATATATAAAAAGGATTGTGTTATGTCAAGGGGATTTTTGGTGTTTTTTGAGCTTTTTTCGCATTTTTTTTAAGGCTATTTGTCTTTTACGCAACGGGCTCCCAGATAAACATTTTTACTCATGGTCGAGGTATAGGAGGATGTACGATCGTAGAAGTAAGAATTGACGTATGCCTTGGTGGAATCCGTCGCTAGCACATCCCTCAACCATAAGTAGCCTTCACGCTGGTTTTCGGAGCAGGAACCGTTTGCCGCACATATGCCGTTGCCGTAGATATCGATTCCATAGACATCAGTCCTTTGTTTATCTGGGCCGGCCTGCCAAGCGGAGTTGTCTCCCGAGAAGATTTCGACATCATACAAGTGCCCGGAATAGTAATGAGCTGTTGAACGGATCCTGCTTATATCGCTTGTATCTAGCAGATGCCAGCCTGTAGGGCACAGGCTCATGGCATCGTCATAGGTGTAGTGAAGCCCGTGCTCACACGAGAGGTTGTTGTTCCCCCTGTAACAGATGGACGAGGATGTCGGGGTCCGTATGTTTTCGGCCATGATTGTCAAACCGGCGAACTGGACCGTCTTGTGCGCAACGCCGCCAATATTGACGGTTCCTTGTTCAACAGTCCACTTGCCGCCCGTACAGATGTTGGTCTGCGTTGCGTAATTGACTTTTTTACCCTCGTTTGCTGCCGTACATGATCCCAGGACTTCCATCTTGGAGGCCGATGTCCATGCGCTGCTTTCATGTTTGGGGATTCCTTCGTTGCACACGTATTTTCTTTCTTCTCCAGGCATTTCCCCGATTTCACCTGCCGCCGCGGGTGAACAGGGGCCCATAATGGAATCGTACTTGGTCATTCTTCGCCAGGTTTCGTATTTTTCGTAGCTGACATAGTATTCGTTGACGCAAACAAATTCGCGATTATCATCCTTGGGCATCTTTTTCACTTCGCCATACCTTGATGCGTCACAGGGATCGATATCGTGCATAGTCGAAGCGGTCCATCCGTAACCTATTGAGCCATATTTGCATGTTTTGTACGTGTGGGTAAAGAAGTCGTATTCGACCTTTCCTTCATTGAGGGAGACTGAACAATAGCCGGCAATCAGTTCAAAAGTCGCTTTAATCCATGATCCGCTTCGGCAGAGGTATAAAGAGTCCTTGTAGCGGACCGTATCTCTTGTGGTAGAAGAGTTGCAGGTACCGAGAACAGTGTTTACTGTCGCTGCAACCCATTTTTCGCCGTTGCAGTAGTAGTCCTTGGTGTGCAGGGTTTTCACAGTCCTGTAGTTCTTGCTGGTGGAGCATTCTCCAAGATGATACCGCAAGGAATCAATTGCGACCCAGCTTCGGTTTGTGCACATATAGAATGACTTTGTACCGGACATAGCCGTTTGGCCTTCCTTGGACTTGGTGCATAATCCGATGTTCTGTTCAATTCCGGTAGGTGTGCGCCATTTGCCTTGGTTGACATCGCAATAAATCCTCTTGGAACTGATTGTGTATACGCTGTCTTCGTGGGCTTCATCGCAAGGAACGGGGAAATTGTCGATGGTGGCTTCGGTCCATGCTTCGTTAGTGCAAACATAGAACTTGGAAGAATCCTTTACGAGTTCATCTTGTCGGGCCTTGGTACAGAAGCCTTGCCTTAATTCGATTCCGGCCGGGATTCTCCATTCGCCGTTGTCGCAAATACGTAAATGACTCGTTTGCGGAATTACAAAATTGGGGAAGGAATCGACTTTGCCCTGACGCTGTGCGGTACATTCACCGAAATAGTCCTCGTCAGTCGAGCATTTTTTCCAATCACCACTAGTACACTTGTAGGCTACAGTCTCGTAATACGGAATGTTGCCTCCAATTACGCTTGGCATATAAGTCGTGTCACGAACGACGGCTGTATCGCCTTCCATTGCGCTCGTGCAGAATCCGCGCGCCTTTTCTATTTTCGTGACATATTTCCATGTACCGTCCTTGCACCGATATTCCGAGGTATTGAACAGGACTATCTTGGTGGGGTCCATTGCGCTAGTGCATTCCCCGTAGATTTCTTCAATCTTCATTTGTGTCCATTCGCCCGACCTGCAGGCGTACAGCGTGCTCTTGAAGGTGGCCGTGTCGCCTTCGTTCTTGGCCAGGCACCTGCCAATCGCTTCTTCGATCTCTGTCAGTTGCCTGATTTTGCCGGAGATGCAGAGGTATTCGCTGTTCGATATCAGGTAACGCTTGTCTTCGTCCTTGGATGCACAGGAAGAAGGGACGGAGTCCAGCACCTGCTGCCAGGCGCTGTCGACAGAACACTTGAATTGCTTTTTCCCCTCGGTCACATAGACTTCCGAACTGGGTTTGCAGATTTTGTTCAGCTCGCTCTCTTTCTGCACTTCGCTCGCCGGCTGCACGCAGCGCAGCGAAACGCGTACGGAGTCCTTCTCGTCGATGGTATGCCATTCCAGGCTGTCCTTGCCCGGCCTGAACGTCACGTAGCCCCTCGCATCGCCCTTCAGTGCAAAGAAGTTCGCCTGGGTGTGGAGGCCGCTGCACTTGTCGCCAATGCATATGCCGCCGGGCAACATCGTGAATCCTACAGCGTCGGTGCCGGGGGCGTCCTTGCCGTTCCCGTCTTCCCACAGCGTCTTGGACATGAGCGACTTGGTGCTACCGGCGACCTTCAAAAGCTTGTTCCATTCGTCTACCGTGGGGACGCTGAAAGCGGGCGGGCAAAGGCCGCTCGTGCTGCGGTAGAGCTTGCCGTAGGTGGTGCACAGGGACTCCCTGTCGTTGTAGCAGCGTTCGGTGGAGGCGCTGCGGCGTACGTTCTCGCCGAGCCAAACCTGGAGGCCCACCTGAACCGTTCTGTAGTCATAGTCGATCAGGTCGTCGTGGTACTTGCGCGTCGCGATGGTCGCCTTGCGCGTGGAGTCGTAATGGTACTCGACAAAAGTGCGCGACACCTGTTCCGGGGCATCTTCTTCGGAGGAATAGCCTTCGCCGGAACTGGACGAGCTCTTGGACTTGGAACCGGACGATCGGTCGCTATCGGAGGAGTTGTTCTTTCCCATTTCCTCGAAGTCGTCGACCATCTGCTTCATGCCGAACATGTCGTCATCGTCGTCGCTTCCGCATGCAACAAGGTTCAACGAGAAAAAGAGTGCAGCTAGTATAGCGCCGTATTTCATGGAGCCTCCCTTCGATGTCCCAAAGACCTGTAATACAAAACAAATATATATAAAAAAGAACCTTCCGAAGAAGGTTCTTTCGCGGGATAGACGAGGCTTGAACTCGCAACCTCCGGCGTGACAGGCCGGTGCTCTAACCAAAATTGAGCTACCACCCCAAATCGTTTCCGATTTTCGGTAGTGGGCGATAACGGATTCGAACCGCTGACATTCTGCTTGTAAGGCAGACGCTCTGAACCAACTGAGCTAATCGCCCGGATTTTTTACTTGTCCTGCTTTTTGCCCGTGAACAGGATTCCGAGAGGAATGATCACGATGTAGGCAACCACCAGGATAAGCGGTGCAACCGTAAGGCTGACCGGATTGTCTGCCGGGCCGGTAGCGAGGCAGATAAAACCGATAACGAGCAGTAAAACGCCGATAGCAATAAGAATGATGTTCTTTTTATTCAACATTTACGTCGTCCTTAAGATTACACGCCAAATATACAAAGTTTATGGCCGTTGTCAAGCGAATTTTGGCGTTTTTCGCCTAAAAAATTCAATCTTGACCGCGGTTTGCTAATTACCTCTGTCCGGGGTACTTCACGCGGGTGTGGTACGTGCCGTCGAGGCTGTGGAGGAACGCCTTCTCGAGCTTGAACAGCTCGCGGATGGACAGGTCGCATTCGCTGAACTGGCCCTCGTTGAAACGTCCCTGGATGGTCTTGTGGATCATGTCGGCGAGGGCGTCCACGTTCTGGTCTGTCATGGAACGGCTCGTGGCCTCGATGATGTCGGCGAGCATGAGGATGGCGGTTTCCTTGCTCTGCGGCTTGGGGCCGTTGTAGCGGAAGTCGTCCTGGTCCACGGCAATGCCCATGTCCATCGCCTTCGCGTAGAAGTACTGGATGAGCGTCGTGCCGTGATGCTCGCGGATGCCTGCCGCGACAAGTTCCGGAATCTTGTAGTCCTTGGCGAGCGCCGCACCCTGTTCCACGTGCCCGACGATAATCTTCGCGGACTGGAGCGGGTCGAGGTTGTTGTGCGGGTTCACGCCCTGCTTCTGGTTCTCGGTGAAGTATTCCGGGCGCATCGTTTTGCCGATGTCGTGGTAGAGCGCCATGACGCGCACCAAGAGCGAGTTCGCGCCAATGCTATCGGCCACCTTCTCGGCGAGGTTCGACACCTGGATGCTGTGGTGGAACGTTCCCGGGGCGAGTTCCGAAATCCTCTTGAGCGCCGGGCGGTTGAAGTCCGACATTTCCATGAGCGTGAGCACCGTCGTGATGCCGAAAATGCGTTCGACGAGGTGGACGAACAGCACGGAGGCGAGGGCGGTACAGACGACGATGTTGATGCTGCCCGCTATCATGGTCATGTAGAACGGCTCGAGGCCCATGCGGTTACGCAACAGGAACATGATGCATGTGGCAGCGGCGAGGGCCGCGATTCCGGCAAAGATGCTCCATGCGAACTGCACCCTGTAGCGCATGCGTACCAGCGGCTGGGTCAACAGGAGCGTGACGCCCAGGACCATCACCGTGGCGGCGAGGTCGTAGCCGTTCAGCACGCCAAAAATCACCGACGAGAACACGGAGAATGCGATGCCGAAGCGGTGGTCGTACAGCACCGTCGCAATCACGGGCGTAAGCGCGAACGGGTAAATCCACATCATGTCGATTGCTTCGGGAATCAGCGTACCTTCGGCCTTGCTTATGTAGCCCGTAAAGTAGTGCATGCCCCAGTAGGCGATAAGCTGCAAGGCGGCAAGCGCGACAAGGCTCCACAGCTGGCGGGCCGTCTTGAGGCTCTTGGTGGCCTGCGAGAACATGAAGAAAATGAAGAGGATGGAGATGATGACGAAGAATACGAGCGCCTGGCCGAAGGGGGCCGTAAGCGTGCGGGAGTTTTCTTCTTTCTGTTGCGCCTGCTGCAGGGCCTCGATTTTTTCGAGGATGTCCTTGGTCACGGGAGCGCCCTGCGTCACGATTTCCATGCCGCGCGGCACCATACCCTTGATGAGAGTCACCTTGTTGCGAGCGTCCTGCTTGCGCGACTCGGTCTCCTTTTCGAGGTAGAAAACGTTCGGGAGTGCAAAAACGTACAGCACTTCGTAGAAGGCGCTCTGCAAGGCCTGCTCGGTGGGGAAGGCGCTCTGCAGCTGGCTGAACGCCTCGTCAATACGGCGCTGGAGCGGCTGGATTTCGCTTGCTTCGAGCGTATTCTCTTCGTTGTTCTTGATAATGGAAACGGTGGGCTTGTTGTAGATGAGCGACTTGACGTTCTGGATGTTGTAGTTGTTGATGAACAGCTGGACTTCGGTCTCGGTCTTTGCGACAAGCGTATTCGAGATGCCCTTCTCGAGCATGCGGCCAAAGGCGGCGAACACGGAATCGCGGGCGCGGGAGTTGTAGCTGAGCGGCTTGATGGCGGTGATGGAGAGGCGCTGCTTGAGCACTTCGTAAAGGCGGGAGGCCTGCGTCACCTTGCGCTGCACGGAAGAGTCTACGTCGTCGGACTGGTAGGCACCGCTAATCTGGGACTGGAGCGCACCGTACTGCCCGAGCTTGTTGAGGTACTGCTTGAGGTCGTCGCTAATACGGTTCGTTTCGTCGGAGTTGAACTCGAAGATGGCGCTCACCTTCTCGGCGGCACGGGCGCGTTCCGCCTCGATTTCCTGCTTGGACTTGGGAATGTCGAAGTTGATAGGCGAGATGATGGTGCGGGTACTCAGCTGCCCGAGGTGCGGGTGCTCGGCCTGCAAGGCGATGTTCTTGTCGGGGAAGAGCGCGATGGCGACCGACGCGATGATGAGCCAGCCGATAATGAGGTGGATTTTCTTCTGCTTCTTCTTCATTTTTTCTTGTCCTTCTGTGCGTAGGCGAGCAAGATATCCTTAACGAGATGGTGGCGGAGCACGTCGGTGGCGGTGAATTCCACCTGGGCGATACCGCGGATTCCCTTCAAGATTTTCATGGCGTGTTCCAGGCCCGACGTTTGCCCCTTGGCGAGATCCACCTGGCTCGTGTCACCAGTAATGATAGCTTTACTGTGCGGCCCGAGACGCGTGAGGAACATCTTCATCTGTGCGATTGTGGTGTTTTGCGCCTCGTCCAGTATAATAAAGGCGCGCTTGAGGGTGCGGCCGCGCATGTAGGCGAGGGGAGCGACTTCGATGGCTCCGGTCTCCTCGTAGCGGCGGAGTTTTTCGGCGGGCAAAAGCTCGGAGAGGCTGTCGTGGATGGGGCGCAGGTACGGGGCGATCTTTTCCTTGAGGTCGCCGGGCAAGAACCCGAGGGATTCGCCTGCCTCGACTGCCGGGCGTACCAGGCAGATGCGTTCGGCCTCGTGGCGTTCGAGGCTTGCTACCGCGAGCGTCACCGCGAGGAAGGTCTTGCCTGTACCGGCGGGGCCCTTCGCAAAAATCACGTCGTTCTTTTCGACCGCCTTCACCAGTTCGGCTTGGGCCGCCGTCTTGGCTGCAACGGCAACGCCAAAGCGGTTGCGGAACACCGGGGTGTCGGGAATGGCCACATCCAGGTCGCGTACCTCGGGCCCGAGCAGGCGCGACACGTCGGAGGCCGTGAGGACCTCGCCGTTGCGTGCGGCCATCTTGAGCTGGTCGAGCACCGAAAGCACGCCTTCGATGTCGGCGCCCTTGAGCGGCTTTATGGAAAGGCCCGGCAGGCGGGTCTGTATCTCAACGCAAAAACGGCTCTCCAATAGACGGAAAACCGTTTCACGTTCACCCGAAACAATCCGCTTCAGGTTGTCAGATATGGAATAACGAGTTAATTCACTCATTCATTAGATTATTCGGCAGCTGCAGCCGGAGCGTCGTCCGTCGGACGGTCAACCGGAATGCCGAGCTTGTTCTTCGCGTCGAAGATTTCCTTGCGGAGCTTGTGGTTTTCTTCAGTGATATCCATAGCTTCCTTTTCGGTCTTCTTCAACTTGTCTTCGTCGATGTGTTCCTTGGGTGCAGAGCTCTTGGAACCGCCGCCAGAATATTCCGTACCGTCGTCGGAAGAATAATCGTCACTGCCACCCGAAGAGCCGGCGCAAGCGGTGAGAAGGGCGAAGGAAAGGGATGCGAGGATAAGCTTCCAATTCTTTAAAAGAGACATTATTTTGAACTCCATTCTAGTCTTTGATGGCTAAAATATATATAGTTATTTTCAAAAAAAAGAAAAAAAAGGTAAAAAATCCCGATGCAAAAGCAAAAAAACAATTTTCAGGCCTATTCTCAAGTATTTATCGCGTCTAAATACGCCGATTCGAAGAAAATTTATGCGAAAAGACGCCACGACCTTATGCAAAAGCTCGACTCGTTCTGCGTTTTTGCCGGGATGCAGGTCGAACCTGGGTGCGAGGAACCCTTCGTACAAACTTGGACCAAGATGGTCCAGGAACCCGCTTTTCTGTACCTGACGGGCGTGAACCAGGCCGGCTGCTACCTCGTGCTCGATCCCTCTACGGCGAAAGAGACCCTCTTTGTGCCCGCCAAAAATCCGTTCAAGGAATTCTGGGTGGGTCGCCGTATCGGCTACGTGGAAGGGAGCGACGAGGTGTCGAAGGTTACGGGTATCGCCGACGTGCGCCCCGTGAGCGGGCTGTGGGACTACGTGGAATCGCTTGCCCGCCGCAACGCGGCAAGGAAGTCCATGCCCAAGCATGCCTACGCCTACTACTTTGAAGCGGTGAAGGGCGACCACAACCGCAGGCTCAAGGACGCCCTGCAAAAAAAGCTCCGCCCGTTCGGCTTGGCGGTAAAGAGCTGCGAGAAGCAACATTTCGAGGACAGGCTCGTACTCGAGGATTACCGCGTCAAGGAGGCCTGCGCCGCCCAGAAGGCCACCGAGCTCGCCTTCCGCGAGATGCTCGCCGGCATGCACGGCTTCAAGACGGAACGGGACCTCTCGCAGTTCCTGGACTACGGCATGCGCCGCCGCGGTGACGGCGACCTCGCGTTCCCGACCATCTGTGCCGGTGGCGCGAACGCCTGCTGCCTGCACTACGTCAAGAACGACGAACCCTTGCGCGCGGGCGAACTCGTGCTGCTCGATTTCGGCGTCCGCATCGGCACGCTCCACAGCGATATTTCACGCACCGTCCCGGTGAACGGCAAGTTCGACCCGCTCCAGGCGCTGCTGTACCAGATTGTCCTCGATGCGGGGGAGGAATACCGCAAGTCCGTGAGGCCGGGAGTCTCGCTCAAGGAAATCGGGAACATCCCGTGGGATTACATAATGGAGGCGCTCGACACCCGCCTAGTACGTGCTCATTCGGGCAAGTTCAAACTGCTTTACGACAAGCGCCCGCACGGCGTGAGCCATTTTATCGGTGAACAGATCCACGAGGGCAACCCGGGCTCGCGTTCGCTCGATACCGTACTCCGTCCGGGGATGCTCATCTCGTGCGAGCCCGGGCTTTACGGCGAATTTTCGGGAATTTTCAACGGAAAACGCCTTTCCGCAAAAATCGGCATCCGCATCGAGGACGACCTCCTCATTACCAAGACAGGTTCCCGTAATATCTCGTCGTCCATTCCCAAGAGCGTGGAAGAGCTAGAACGGTTGATGCGCCCTGCACGCTAGTGCTGTTATTTCTAAATTTGCATCCGTAATTTTAGTTTCTGCGGCTTGTAATGCGGCAGGTTAAATAAAGGATCTCCAATGTGGAAAGTTAAAGGCGCTGTCCGATATTTCCTTTCTATTCTTGCGACGACATTCGTACAGATGGGTGTGTTCGTTTACGCGCAGAAAATCCTGTCAGGTTCCTTCACCAACGCCGAAAGCGGCCAGACCTGGCAGACCTTCATGCTCCAGATATTTTTTATCGCGCCCTACGTGTTGATGATCTGGCCCGCCGGGTTCTTCACCAACCGGTTCTCCAAGAACAAGATTCTCGCGTGGTCCTCCCTGCTCATGACGGCTTTCGTGATTGCGCAGGCCGTGCTTGTCACGTGCAACTTCCCGCGCATAGCCTTCTGGCTTTCGATTGGCCTCAGCTGCGGTTTTGCCATCCACAGTACCGCCAAGTACGCGATTGTGCGCGAAATGTTCGGCGTCCATCACCTGAGCTACGCCAACGCCTTCCTCCAGATTTTCTCCCTCATCGGTATCATTATTGCGGGCTGGCTCGCCATCGTGGGCGTGAACCTCATCGACCTTAGCGCCGTCGTCCGCTACGAGGCGGTCGGCCTCATCATCGAAAAGTCCGTCGTCATCCCGTGGATTCTTACCGGCGTAAGCGTGCTCGGCACCATCGCAAGCTTCCTTATTCCTAAGGTCCGCTACGAAGACAAAAACATCAAGTTCTCCGTGGCCCGCCGCCGCTTGAGCTTCGGCTGGCGTCACCGCACCCTGCGTGCCTCCATTATCGCCCTTTCGATGTTCTGGGCCATGGCCCAGGTGTTTGCGCTCGTGTTCCAAGACGTTTCGGGTTCCCAGGCCGTCAACATGCTGCAGAATTACCTCGCGTTCGCGTTCGCGGGACTCATGGTGGGCTCCATCATCGCGGCGCACAATTCCAAGGATTTCATCGAGACGGGGTTCGTTCCACTTGGCATGATCGGTGCTTCCGCGTGCATGTTCCTGATACCCGTTCTGGTCCATCCGGTCGCCCTCGCGGTTTTATACTCGGCCATTGGTATCTTCGGCGGCATGTTCCTCGTGCCCGTGAACGCCCTTTTGCAGTACAACACGCGCCCCAACAATTCAGGTTGGGTCATCGCGCTTGCCAACATGATCCAGGCTCTCGTGCTCGTGGTGTTCCTGTTCATCTACTCTTCGCTGGTCCGCTACACGTCGCTGCAGCCCAAATATTATTTCATCGGACTTGCGGTCATTTCTATCGGCGTGTTCTACTGGTCCATCTTGAACCTTCCGCAGGCGCTCGTCCGCTCGCTGCTGCGCCTCGTCTTTACCCGTTACAAGATTCGTGTGCTCAACGTGGGCAACATCCCGAACGACGGTCCGGTGCTGCTTGTCGGTAACCACCACAGTTTTATCGACTGGGCCATGGTGCAAATGGCTTGCCCGCGCCCGCTCTGTATCGCCAGTAACAAGGACCACTTCGAAAAATGGTACCTCCGCGCCATCTTGAAGCGCTTGGGCATCATCCGTATCGACAACCGCCACCCCGAAGATGCGATGGAACGCATCCACCAGCAATTGCTCGGCGGCCATGCCGTTGCCATCTTCCCGACAGGTGAAGTTTCCCGCTCTCCGCACGTGGAACCGTTCAGCATCGATTATTCCAAGGCTATCGAAGGCACGGACGCCCAGGTGGTGCCGTTCTATATCCAGGGCCTCTGGGGTTCGAACTACAGCTATAGCGGCTCCAACATGTACGGCGCATCTGCCGAACGTGCCGTGACGGTTGCCTTCGGCGAAGCCATCCCGTCGACGACGCCTGCCAACGAAGTCCGTACGATTATCCGCAAGATTTCTATTGACGCCTGGAACTATGCCGTCTCGTTCGTGAAGCCTGTAGGCGATAGCTGGATTCGCACCTACAAGAAGTTCGTGAAGAACGGCCCTGCCATATACAACCCCGATGGTGGCCACTTCTCCGGCTACAAGCTGATGGGTGCCGTCATTGCGTTCAGCAGGCACCTGAAGAAGATTCTCGGTTCCGACGAGAAGAATGTGGGCATCATGCTCCCGCCGAGCCCGGCTGGCGTCATCGTGAACCTCGCGCTCTGGCTGCTAGGCAAGACGAACGTGAACTTGAACTACACCTCGTCCGTGGACAACGTGAAGTACTGCGCCGCCCGCGCCGACGTGAAGACCGTGATTACGAGCCGCATGTTCGTTGAAAAGCTCAAGGGACGCGGCAACGACTATTCCAAAATCGCGAGCGAGAACCTGCGCATCTTCTACGCCGAAGATTTCATGAAGGAAATCTCGAAGGCGAAAATCGCTTCGTACCTTGTTTTCTGTGTGTTTGCGCCGTGCTGGCTCATCAAGTTCTGCTTCCGCAAGCGCGTGAAGCTCGACGATATCGCGGCCATCATGTTCAGTTCGGGCTCCGAGGGTACCCCGAAGGGCGTGATGCTGAGCCACAGGAACCTCATGGGCAACATCCAGCAGCTGGCTTGTATTTTCAACGTGACCCGCGCCGACGTGATGCTTTCGGAACTCCCGCTGTTCCACAGCTTCGGCCTTACGGTGACGACCCTCTTGAACCTCACGGAAGGCTGCCCGATTGTGACAGTGGCCGACCCGACCGACGTGAAGACGATGGCACGCGTCTGTGCACAATTCCGCGTGACGGCGTTCGTGGCGACCCCGACGTTCTTGCGTGCGTTTACGATTAGCCGCTACGTGCACCCGATGGCGCTCAAGTACGTGCGTCTGATTATCGCCGGTGCCGAAGCCCTGCGCCCCGAACTTGCTACCGCGTTCCGCCTCAAGTTCGGCAAGGAAATCTACGAAGGGTACGGTTGTACCGAAACTGCTCCGGTGGCATCCATCAATACCGAGAACAACCTGCACAGCGACTACATGACCATGCAGGTGAACAACAAGCCGGGTACCGTGGGCATGGCGCTCCCGGGCTCGCAGTTCCTGATTGTGGACCCCGACACGAACGAACCGCTGCCGACAGGCGAAGCGGGCATGATCCTCATCGGTGGCTGCCAGGTGATGGTGGGCTACCTCAAGGACGCGGAACGCACCAAGAGCGTGATTACGATGGTCAACGGCAAGCGTTACTACCGAACGGGCGACAAGGGCTTCCTCGACGAGGACGGCTTCCTTACGATTGTGGACCGCTACAGCCGCTTTGCGAAGCTCGGTGGCGAAATGGTGAGCCTCGGTGCCGTGGAAAAGAAGATTCAAGATACGCCTGTGCTCGAGGGTTGCGACTACGTGGTGACCTCGATTCCCGATTCCGCGAAGGGCGAGAAGATTGTGCTCCTGTACCAAGGTGAAAAGGACCCGAAGGACGTGCTTTCGGAACTGCGTGCGAGCGGGTTCCCGCCGATTATGTTGCCTGCGGTGGCGTTCGCGGTGGAGAAGGTGCCTAAACTCGGTACCGGCAAGGCCGACTTTACGACCGCCAAGAAGCTTGCGAAGGAGCTCGCGGGAGTAAAGTAATTGATAATTGATGATGGATGATTGATGATTAATTGTTGATGGTTGACAGTTGATGATTGATAATGCGAAAAATACGGGATTGACTCCGGTAAGGACGGCGCGGCTGATTGCCTGCGTGATAGCGCTTGTGGGTATGGTGTTCCTTTTCCTGGAACGCCTGCTTTCTGCCGTACTCGTGATGGCTTCCGATGGTGTAAAGCTCGGGCTTGCGCGGTACAACAACTTTACGGGCCGATTCGCCTCGCAGAACTTTGCCGAAGACAAGCAGCTGCTTACGCTCCTTAAAGAAGTTCAGGAATTGCTCCCATCCGCCGAAAGCGCCTTGACGGTATTCATGGTGGTCGCGATTGTCCTTTTGGTCATTGCCGTTATCGGTTTGGCCTTGCCGCGCCAGTTCATCCACGTGCTCGTCGCCCTCAAGCTGCTCAAGTGGCAGTCCGGAGAAGTCGTGGAAGGTGCCGGAGCCAGTTTCCGCGAAGTCATCGAAAAGGTGGGGAACATCCCGCTCAAAAAACTCGCGATCCCTTGCGCCGTGATTCTCGCTATCGTTATTGGCACCGTGATTGTCCTCAGTTGCCATGAGGGCGTGTTGCAGGCATCCGTTGATTCTGCCTTGGAAGACCTTAAGCAGAACACTTCGGCCTATATCGATGCACAAAAGGCGTACTTCGGCAAGAACAAGGTTATTGGCGGACCCAAGGCCCTTCAGCTGCCCGACTCGGCTTCCACCGACTATTTCGACTACAAGATTACCGCGACAAAGTTCGTCGCCACATCCAAGGTCCAGCTCGAGAATTGCCCTGCCGGAACCAAGTGGAGTGTATTCTCCAACACCAAGGGCCTGTTCGACAAGGAACTCACGCTTTACCGCAAGCCCCCGCAAGACACGGCCTGCGTCAAGCTGTTGCTTGAATTCAAGAATCTCGGCCGTAAATAGTCGGCTGTTGAGTCTTGTACACCAGTTGATTTCGGAAAACCCCTGCTGACGGATACGTTTCCGCCAAAAACAGCATATATTTAAAAACGTGAAGCCCTGTACGGGCTGTTTGGATTATGGGGTACAATATGAAATGGGCCGTTTTTTCCGTTCTTGCCTTGGCCGGGGCGTCTATTGCCGATATCCAGTGGGTAAACCAGTGTGCCAGCAACGGTTTTACGCTGATTGCCGAATCGGAGCATTTTGAGGTCTGCAAGAAGCCTACGACGGATGACGGGCAGGCGAACAATGTTTCGATTCCGAATGCGGATGCGCAGGGCGTGCTACAGTCGCTCGAGAAGGTCTATTCCTTCTATATTGATTCGCTCGGCTGGATGCTGCCTTTCCCGAAAAGCCCGGATAAGAAACTCAAGAGCAACATCTACGTGTTCGACAACTCCGTGATGGCGGCGCTCTACGGCGGTCAGGATTACGTGAAGGGCCTGAACAATGAATTCGGCCCCGGAATGTGGATTGGCGTTGGTTCCCTCAAGGATTACTGGGGTACGTCGCATGAGTTCGCACATGGCCTGCAAGGGGTTGCGGGCTGGATGGGCAACAATAGCCATTCGGGCTGGTTCGCCGAAAGCCATGCAAACTGGATGGCCCACCAGTACAATCCGAACGACGCCCACTGCGCCGAATACCTCATCAATTACCCGTACTTGTATTATGGTTCCACGCGCGATCGCTATTGCAACTGGCAATTCCTGGAACACTTGAAAGAGGAATTCGGTGGCGGCTACAAGGGGGCTCACGAGGTCAACCGTATTTGGATGGAATCCATCCGCGACGGGGAAGACGGCCGCATGGAACAGACGCCGTTTAGCGCGATGATGATGGTTTACGGCTGGACGCTCGATAGCCTGAACCAGCAGTTCGGCAAGTTCGCGATGAAGAATGCGACGCTCGAGTACGCACCCGCGAAAAAGGCCTTGTACAAGAAGTCCTGGGGCGATTACGAATTCAAGACTCGTCGTGACGCCAGCTGGGGCGACAACTACCGCAGGCACCCGCGCGTGACCATGCTGAACAAGATTCCGTGTCCGGACCAGGCTCCGAGGGAAGGCGTTGAAGAGGAATGCCCGGATCAATACATCTCCCCGAGTTACTGGGCGCCGCAGCGCTGGGGCTATAACCTTGTCCGCATCTATCCGGAAAAGGCGGGGAAGGTGACGGTCAAGTTCCGCGGAATCGTGCAGAACAAGCCGACGGTCTCCGGATACACCTGCTTTGGCGACAATACCGACAACTACAAGGGCAAAACGTACAAGTGGTGCAACTACGCGCCCGACAAGCTGCCCGACCCGGCTTCGGGTTGGACGGTCGGGCTAGTCGCGGAGGGCGCGGACGGGACGCCCCGCTACAGCGAGATGAAGCACGGTACGGGATTCAACCTGGAAATCGAGACCAAGGACAGCGACAAGGCGCTCTGGCTTGCCGTCACGGCGACCCCGACCGAGATGCAGACGATTCTCTGGGACCAGTTCTACTACAGCATCGTGCGTTACCCGTACATGATCGAAGTAGTAAACGGCGCTCCCGAAGGCTACAACAAGGATTTCTGGAAGCCCGCGGGTTACAACGGCACGACGGCTTCGGGTTATGCACAGCATTCCAATGGCGGGGGCTGGGTAAGTAACAAGGCGAAGGTGTCCGAGTCGGTCTATGTGGGCCCCGATGCGGTGGTGAACGGCGGAACCATTTCGGGGAAAGCCCGCATCGAGGACTTCGCAGTTGTTAACGGCGGGACCATCAGCGGTAACGCGGTTGTCCGCGGGCGTGCGCTCGTAACTGCAGGCACAATTTCCGACGATGCCGTGCTCGAAGAAGACGCATGGCTCGTGAGCGGTACCATCAGCGGGCACGCGAAGGTGGGGGCGATTTCGATTATCGTGAACACCACCGTGACGGACTACGCGCAGGTTTACGGCGTAATGTGGGCCGTCGCCGACAAAAAGCTCTCCGGCACGGCACAATTGCGCGGCGACCTCGAGAATAACTTCACCAAGGAAATCTCGAAGGGCGTATTCTACGGCATGGTAAACGACGACATGCTCTCCAACGCGAATTTTGGCGCGAACCTCACGACGCCCCCGAAGGATGCAACAGCGAGCCTGGATTTGGCACGCTGGTATGCCGTGGCCGACGATTCGACGGGTTCGGGCGACACTTCGATTACGGCGTTACCCCGGAACCTTCGCCTAAATGCTGTAAACGAGACGTTCGACGTGTTCGACCTGAACGGAAAGCACCTCGGGATGGTCAAAAAAACGTCCCGGGAACCCGTCCCGTTCCAGGAAATCCTCCGTTCGGCAGGCTTTAATGCCGGGGCCTATACCGTCCGGGACAGGACCTCTAGTTGTTATGTTATTGTAAGATAATGATATTTTTTTTATCGCATTGCTTTTCCTGGCCAAATATTCTATAATATTTCGCACAAAAACATGTGCGCCTAGGAAAGTCTGTTTGGGGAATGAGCAATGCAGCAGAAGGCATTAAAACGTAAGTCCTACGAAAAACCGCAATTAAAAATACAACCGCTAAAGGCTCGCTCGCAGCTGCTGCAAAGCAGCGGGGAGACATGGCAAGAAACATTGGAAGTCTTTAAACTTCCGTAAAAGAAAAGCCCCGGATTTGAATCCGGGGCGTTAATTGTTTAATGCGGGCTACTAGCCAATCTGCGGAAGCTGGGCGAGGCTCTTGGCGATGTCTTCATCCGTCGGGATGTAGTCGCTCATTTCGCCGTCGTTGAACTTCTGGTAGGCAACCATGTCGAAGTAACCCGTACCGGTGAGGCCGAACACGATGTTCTTGGCCTGGCCGGATTCCTTGCACTTGAGGGCTTCGTCGATCGTCGCGCGGATGGCGTGGCTGGATTCCGGAGCCGGGAGGATGCCTTCGGTCTGGGCGAAGAGCTTCGCGGCTTCGAACACCTTCGTCTGCTCGACGGACGTTGCACGAATCACCTTCTGGTCGTAGAGTTCAGAAAGGATGGTGCTCATGCCGTGGTAGCGCAGGCCGCCGGCGTGGTTGGCAGACGGGATGAAGCTGGAACCGAGCGTGTACATCTTGGCGAGCGGGCAGACCTTGCCGGTATCGCAGAAGTCGTAGGCGTACTTACCGCGAGTGAAGCTCGGGCAGCTTGCCGGTTCAACGGCGAGAATATCGTAGTCGGCTTCGCCACGGAGCTTTTCGCCGACGAACGGGCTCACGAGGCCACCGAGGTTAGATCCACCGCCGGCGCAACCGATGATGAGGTCGGCCTTCACGCCGAGCTTGTCGAGGGCGGCCTTGGTTTCGAGACCGATGACGGACTGGTGGAGGAGTACCTGGTTCAGCACGGAACCGAGAACGTAGCGGTAACCCGGCTGCTTCACGGCGGCTTCCACGGCTTCGGAGATGGCGCAGCCGAGGCTTCCGGTGGTGCCCGGGAATTCGGCGTTGATCTTCTTGCCGATGTCGGTCGTCATGGAAGGCGACGGAGTGACGCTAGCACCGTAGGTACGCATGACTTCGCGGCGGAACGGCTTCTGTTCGTAGGAGACCTTCACCATGTAGACCTGGCAGTCCAGACCGAAGAAGGCGGTGGACATCGAAAGGGCGGTGCCCCACTGGCCGGCACCCGTTTCGGTGGTCACGCCCTTGAGGCCCTGCTTCTTGGCGTAGTAGGCCTGCGCGATGGCGGAGTTCAGCTTGTGGGAGCCCGAGGTGTTGTTGCCTTCGAACTTGTAGTAGATGTGCGCCGGAGTGCCGAGCGCCTGTTCCAGGAAGTAGGCGCGGACGAGCGGGGAGGGGCGGTACATCTTGTAGAAAGTCAGGATGTCTTCGGGAATTTCGAAGAAGGGAGTATCGTTGTCGAGTTCCTGCTTGATGAGTTCGTCGCAGAACACGGGCTGCAGGTCTTCGAAGGTCACCGGCTTGCCGGTACCGGGGTTCAGGAGCGGTGCGGGCTTCTTCTTCATGTCGGCACGCACGTTGTACCATGCCTTCGGGAGTTCGTTTTCGTCGAGGTAAGTCTTGACCGGACCATCAAGCTTGAGCGAGTTTCTCATTTTAGATTCCTTTCTTTTTTGTAGTTTGCGTCAGTTTCAGGTTCTTTGCCGGGTTTCCAAAGTTTTTTGCAAAAAAATTGGCTCCCTTTGAGGAGCCTGCTTCTTTTTGAAAACCGTACCAAAAATACCAGGCTCCGATTATTGGGCCTGCCACCACCAGAAGTTGATGCTTGCTACGAATTTCATGTGCCGAAATATACCTAAAAAATGGTGCCATGGCAATAAAGAAACGTAAAAAATTGGATTACAGGCCCTTTTTTTCTAAAAAAATGCTTTTGTCAGTTTGCTTTTTTTGAAAAATTGATTATCTTGAATAAATCACTTCTCCGAAATAACAGCTTTTTCCATTTTCGCATTCACAGGTACGATTTATGGCTATACACGACAACCTCCTTTCCGGGCAGTTTTCCCCCGTCGGGGAATCCCTCATCGATCATTCGCTTTCGGCAACGGCAAAAATTATTCCGCTGCACCCGGGCAACAAGCGCCCCAGGGTCCACCGAGCCCCCAAAAAAGTGAGCTCACATAAGAAAACGGATGCCTAACTGGGCGGGCCGCCTAATAAAGCGGCCTTTTTTAGCGTTCTTTGTCACGCAATATTGCAAGATTGGCCCCGGGTTTTCCCGGGGCTTCCCGTTTAAACTATATTAGTGGAAAAGGAGGAACGAATTATGAACATCAAGAAATGCAAGGTTGAAAAGAACCGCGAATGGTCGGCAGCGACAAAGACCGGACTTGCCGCAGTCCTCGGCATTTCTGCACTTGTTTCGCTTTCGGCATGCGAAACCGACGGCGTTTCGGCCAATGGCATCGAAGAACCGCGTATGAGCCCCAAGGATCCTGGGCATACGAGTGGCGATGTGGCCGACCCCGGTGCCGAATCAAGTTCCTCGGTTACGGAACAATCCTCTTCTTCGGTAAAGATAGATTCCCTGGAAATCACCTCCGGCGAACTCATTCCGCCCATGGAATCCAGCTCCTCGGTTGTGCCGCCCAGGTCCAGTTCGCGGACTTCCGGCATGCCCCATTCGTCAAGCGATACGTACGTGCCTTCGAGCAGCTCTTCTGAGACTCCCAGCAGTTCGTCCATGCCTCCCGAAATCATCACGAGTGGCATTCTCCCGATGAGCTCACAAGAAGAGGTAAAGTCCAGTTCCTCGGAGCCTCCCAGCAGTTCGTCCATGCCTCCCGAAATCATCACGAGCGGGATACTCCCGATGAGCTCGCAAGAAGAGATAACGTCCAGTTCCTCGGCAGAAGTTCCAGCCAGTTCGTCTTCGAAAGAGCCCGAGCCGCTCGGCGGAGACGTTTGGGACCCCGACCTGTAGGGCACAATGAACCTCGTCCTATCGCTCACGGAACGCTGCAACCTGCGCTGCACCTACTGCTATTACAAGGTCAGCCACGAAGCCCGTTCCCTGGTGATGTCGGACGACGTCATGGAGGCGGCCATCCGGCTAGCCTTCAACAGGACGCTCGAACTCGGCCAGAGGTTTCTCAACATCACGTTTTTCGGCGGGGAACCGCTGCTCCGCATGGAATCGATTTACCGGGGTGTCGAATTCGCGAAAGCGGTCGTACGTGAAAAGTTCGGTGAAAAATTTGAGAGCGGGATATGCCCGGACAGTACTCCTCCGGACATATTCCGGCTCCGATTCGCCGTCAATACGAACGGGACCCTTCTCGACAGCGATATCATCGATTACCTCAAGCACGAGAATTTTCGAATATTCCTTTCGCTCGACGGCCCGGAACACCATCACAACATCTGCCGCAGGCAGGTAGGCGGTGAAGGGAGTTTCAAGCTTATCGAGCCGCATATCCCGGCGCTATTGCAACTAGACACGGTCGTGCTCTCGGTGGTGACCCGCGAGAACATGCGCACGCTCTCCGAAGCGGTGCGCTGGGTGCAGGCGCAGGGATTCCGGAACATGACGACCTCCGTAGATTTCGACGGCCAATGGACAGGCGAGGAATTCGACGTGCTTGCCGCCGAATACGAGAAACTTGCGAAATTCTGGATTGATCTGCGCCGCAAAGATGTCAAGTTCTACCTCGGTACCATCCAGGACAAGCTCAAGTTCCGACTGACGGGACAACGCCACCGCACGACCAGCTGCCATGTAGCCGCGGGAATCGTCGCCTGCGCCGCGAACGGGAACCTCTTCCCATGCACGCGGTTTATAAGCAGCAAGCCCGACGCCCCGTACATACTGGGAAACGTTTTCGACGAGCCCGCAAGTATTTTTGACGGGCCCGTCGCACGCGACATCCGGAACTTTTTCGACCACGACAAGGAGGAATGCAAGGGGTGTGCCATCCGGTTCCGCTGCCACGGGCACGAATGCGCCTGCACGTCGTTCTATTCCACGGGTTCCGTCCATGGCGTTTCGCCCGAAGTCTGCACGCACGAGCGCATGCTCGCCGCTATCTGCGACGATGCCATCGTCTAATTTTTGCCTTTGGAATAGAACTGAGTTACGGAAAATGTAAAATTCCCCGAAAAAGCTTTTGTGATGTTCTTTCCGAGCCGATTAATAATATATTTGGAGTAGGTCCATGGCGGTATTTGGGTAAAATTAGGGGGACTTATGTCAAAAAAAATCTTTTTGGCCTGTTTAATTTGTGCCATATCCGCCTTCGCCTTGAACAGGGGCGATACTATCCATATCGTATACGACTTGCAGTGTGGTGTAAACAATTCGAATAACGTTTCTGCCTACACGTACGACGACAATGACCTGGGCCGCATCTACCTTAGGCCGCCCACCAGGGAAGGCTACGAATTCTTGGGATGGTACGACAAGTTCGATAAAGTCGATTTTGTCCGTCCGTGCGACGGCACTTACGATGCTCCCCAAGGCACATTCACAGTCACTGCGCATTGGGGCATAGTTGCAAAGATGCCTGCACTAGATGAATCGGGCTGCGCGCTGGTCCATGATGCAGCAGAACTCTATGGTGCCGTGAAATTCGCCGACAGCTTGAGTGACAAGTACAAAAGAAGCTGCATATTCATCGAAGACGATATCGTTGTCAACAAGAATCTCCTGGCAGCCGACGGAACCCCGAACGAAGGCGAGCATTACTGGTGGAAGTCTTTTGAAGAATTTGCGGGGGTTATCGAAGGCAACGGCCATACCATTTCGGGTCTTTATGGCGATGTCGGCTTGATTTCGAATGTCTATGCCAATAACGTGGTCATCCAGAACCTGGGAATCAAGGACTCGTACTTCAGCGGGCCGGTTGTCGGTTCTTTCGTGGCTTCCCTGACGGGTTACGCCCTTTTAATGAAAAATGTGTACAGTACGGCGACTGTTGTCAGTGACGGCAACTATTCTCATCGTGCCGGCGGTTTAATCGGGAAACTCGATGGCCAAGGAGACGAATGCCTGGATGTACTTGACGCTCCTCCGGACAGGTCGCCGGGCGCATACGAAATTTCATATAGCTATTATCTAGACTATTCTTTCGCCGTGGAGATTGAAAACGCCTATTACGCCGGGCATATCGCTGGGGTAGACGGCGGGGGACTTGTCGGCATTGCAGACAATGTTTCTTTCAAGAACGTTTTCTTCGCCGGAACGGCAGATGTATCGGGAACTTTCGCTGTAATTGGAAAGATTATGCCGAAGGGTTGCCATCCAATCTCTCCCGACGACATCTCTATCGAAAATACCTTTTATCCGGTAACTTTCGAAGCGGATGAGTTCAAGGCCACCGCGGCCACTGCCGCAGAATTTACGGACGGGACCCTTCTTGCAAATCTTGTAAACGGTTCCGGAGTCCCGGTCTGGGTGCAGGGGGAGGGCGACGCCTATCCGAAACTGAACGGCGTGTTCTACGATATTACCTACCGTTTGAATGGCGGCGTCAATGATGCGGCTAATCCGGTGCATTTCTCCCCAAAGCAGGAAATCTCCCTGCAGCCCGCCACAAAGGAAGGCGATGTGTTTGAAGGCTGGTTCCTCGACTCGAACTTCACGATTCCGGTCGAAAAGATTGCCGCTACGGCAGAAGGAAACCAGAAATTTTTCGCCAAGTGGCAAAGCGGCTATTCTATCACGTATGTGAACGATGATACCTACCAGTACGGCTTGCGCCCGAATCCGACTTACCGCTATGCGGATTCCGCAACGTTCAAGCTGAAAGAGCCTATTGGAACGGGCCGCACCTTCGACGGCTGGTACACAGATTCAACGTTCACCACCAAGGTAACGGAGTTGCCCACGGGTAACACGGAAGACATCGTCCTTTATGCCAAGTGGATTTCTCACGAAGTAAAACTGGTTTACAACCTGAACGGCGGTACGATTGGGGCTGGCGAAAATCCGGACAAGGTCATGAACGGCGAAAAAATCCTCTTCAAGACCCCGTCCCGCGAAGGGTTCGTTTTCGATGGCTGGTATGATGGCAGCAAACAGTATGGTTCCCTGAAAAGATACCGGAATGAGCCGTACCTTGTCAATACCGAGGCTGACCAGGTGACTCTTTACGCCAGATGGACCTACGAACCCAAGAAACCGGAAGTCGATGCCGATGGCTGTTACCTGGTGACCAACGCCAACGAGCTGTACTACCTGAATCCGTACTACAATAGCAATGCCCAGGCAGATGGCCTCCCGTACAGGGCGTGTATCAAGATAATGAACGATATCGTCGTGAACCCGGGCCTGCCGCAGGAACGTTTGGCAGTTATCGAATGGAAACCCCTGAACGGCCTCTATCCCTTTATCGGGACCATTTATGGTAACGGCCATGTCATCAACGGGCTGTATATGGATTATGAGCTTAGTTACCCGGGCCAATTCTACGGGTTAATATCCAGTGACGCCTTTGACGGGGAATATCCCGAAGTCCGCAACCTGGGGATGAAGAATTTCTTCTACCACAATACGTTCTATACCAATACGGTATACATCAATTACAAGGGTGCCCCAAACAATTGGATTGGAATTGTTAAAACTGTTCCCCCGGCCCCGTTGAAGCAAATTCGCACGCCCAAGTACGACATCAAGGGCCGCAACAAGAAAGCACGACCCAACTATGGCGTTTACTTCTAGAATCTAAGCAGGCTGTATTATTTATATTTAGCCTGTGAACAGCAATCCCTTCGAACTCATCAAGACAAGCGACCATAGCAAGGCCCGCCGCGGCCGGCTACATACGGCCCACGGCGTGGTGGAAACACCGATTTTTATGCCGGTAGGCACTCTTGCGAGCGTGAAGGGGCTTTCTTCTCGTGACCTGCGCGAAATGCAGGCGCAGATCATCCTCGCGAATACATACCACCTGTACTTGCGCCCGGGCACAGAACTCGTGGCCAAGATGGGCGGCGTTCAAAAATTTATGGGCTGGAACGGCCCGATGCTCACGGACAGCGGTGGATTCCAAGTCTGGAGCCTCAAGGACTTGCGCCACATTACCGAAGAGGGCGTGGAATTCCATAGTCATCTGGACGGCTCGCGCCACCTATTCACGCCGGAATCGGTGATGAAAGCCCAGCGCGAAATCGGTGCGGACATCATCATGGCCTTTGACGAATGTACGCCTTACCCGAGTACCGTCGAGGAGGCCTCGCAATCGCTCGACTACACGCTCAAATGGACCCGCCGGGCAGTGGACTGGCTCCGCGAAAACCCGCCTGTTCATGATTATCCGCAGTATTTCTTCGGAATCGTGCAGGGCGGCATGCACAAGGAACTCCGCCAAAAATCTATCGACGCCCTCAAGGAAATCGCTCCCGACGGTTACGCGATGGGCGGCCTTTCCGTAGGCGAACCCGTAGAAACGATGTACGAAATCGCTGATTTCTGCACGAATTCGCTGCCCGCCGACCGCGCCCGCTACGTGATGGGGGTGGGCACGCCCTGGAACTTGCTGGAACTCATCAAGCGCGGGGTCGACATGTTCGACTGCATTCTGCCCGCCAAGAACGCGCAGGACGGCCTCGTTTACACTAGCAGGGGAGTGCTCCGTTACAAGAACGCCAAATTCGCCGATGACAGCCGCCCGCTTGATCCGGAATGCGATTGCCATTGCTGCAGGAACTACACCCGCGCCTACGTGCGCCACCTGTTCAAGACCAAGGAACCCCTCGGCTGGACGCTTTCGACGCTCCATAACCTGCATTTCTACCTGCATTTGATGCAACAGGCCCGCGACCATATAGAATCGGGTGATTTCGAACACTGGATTTTGGATATAGTCCCGCGTCTTCAACAAGAAGCGGAATAAAAATATAGATTTTCCCCAAAAAGGAGAAAGTTTATGTCCAAAGTCATCTTTAGCCTGTTAGCAAGCCTTTTTATCGCTGCGCCGGTTGCCGCCATCGAAAATGGCGATACTGTCTATGTCGATTACGACTTGCAAGGCGGGGTGAATAACCCGGACAACATTGCATTCTATATATACGATGCATCTAACAGGGAACAATATCCCCTTTTGCCGCCTACCAAGGAAGGGGCCGATTTTTTTGGCTGGTACACGACGACATCCACTCCTCTTGCCAACAATTACAAGAAGGATTCTTTTTATCCATACGAAAAGCCAAATCAGGGAAACAAGTTAAAGATTCACGCACGCTGGGGAGTAATATCCAAAAGGCCCCAGATGGATGATGCGGGCTGCATGCTGGTGCACGATGCTGCTGAACTCTATGGTGCCGTAAAGATCGCCGATAGCACGTTAAAAAAAGTCTGCATTTTCATTGAAAACGATATCGTCGTCAACAAAAATGTCTTGAAATCCGATGGCTCTGCAAATAGCGGTGATTTTTACTGGTGGAAGCCGTTTAGATATTTCTTGGGAATCATCGAAGGGAACGGCCATACCATCTCGGGCCTATACGGCAACGTGGGCCTAATTCAACAGGTTCAGGAATACAATACCGTTATCCAAAATCTGGGAATTACGGATTCTTATTTCAGCGGCGAAAACGCCGGTTCCTTTGTATCGACCGTTGAATTCGGAGGCCTTAAGCTCAAGAACGTATTCAGTTCAGCATCTGTCCGCAGTACAAGTGGCTACGTCGGTGGCCTTGTCGGTTCTATCAATAGCTTTGGCGACCTTTGTCTTGACCCAGCATTCCCTCCGCTCCCGGCACCGTCTCCAGAACCGGATAGGAACCCCTCCGCATACGAATTCATGGGAAAGTCGCCAGACTTCTTTTCGCAAATCGAGAACTCCTATTCAACCGGTTACCTAATGGGTAAGGAAGGTGGAGGTCTTGTCGGTGCTGTCGACAATGTTTCTTTCAAGAATTCGTTCTACAACGGCAAAATCGACGTGTCAAATACTTTTTCTGGCATCGCCCTGACAATAAAAAAAATGTGCATGAGTGTCTCGGATAATGATGTATCCGTAAAAAATGTATTCTATCCCAAAGATTACTTGAATGACGGCTACGAGGGCACCCCCGCGACGGCTACAGAATTTTCCAACGGGGCCGTTCTCAAGAAATTGAAGGACTCGACCGACATTCCCGTATGGGTGCAGAACTCCGGCGACGCCCACCCGAAACTGAGCGGCGTATTTTACGATATAATGTACATACTGAACGGCGGTACAAACCCGTCCAACCCCAGTTACTACACGCCAAATCAAGAAGTCGTGCTGAAAGCCTCGGTAAAGACGAACGACGTCTTTGAAGGCTGGTTCCTCGACTCGAACTTCACGAAGCTCGCCGAAAAGATCCCTTCTACGGCGCAAGGCAACCAGAGGTATTACGCACGGTGGGAGAGCGGATATTCTATCACTTACGTGAACGACGGCAAGTACCAGCGCCCGACACAACGCAACCCGACCTACCGCTATGCGGACTCTTCGACGTTTGTCTTGAAAGAACCCACGATGGATGGCTATACATTCGAGGGCTGGTTCACCGATTCCACATTCAAGACCCGCGTGACGGAACTGGTCCAGGGGAACAAAGACGACATTGTCCTCATCGGCAAGTGGCATAACGGGCCCCTCAGTATCCGCAAGACTCTCGCACCGACACCGCTCAAGATGGAACGCGTCCGCAAGTACGATATCAAGGGCCGCAGCGCAAAAGTGCGCCCCAACTACGGCGTTTACTTCTAAAATCCTATTTGATTTTGGAGCCGCAAAATTGTATTTTCTGGAAGATGATAGAGTTTAAGGCTCCAGAGCTTTCTGACCGGGTGGCGGTGGCAAATGCCGTGGCCGACTCGGGCTATACCGGCAGTGACGCAAGTTTTGCAAACATCTTTCTGTTGCGCAAAAAATACGGCACGCAGATTGCGTTGCAAGACGGGTTTCTCTTCCGCTATTACAATGGGCAGGGGAGTCGCCGGGGCTATGCTTTCCCGCTAGGAGAGGGCGATGCGGGTGCGGCAATCGCGCTTATTGCCGAAGATGCCCGCGAATCGGGCCGTCCGCTGGAATTCTGCCTGGTGGATGAGCCGCGAGCACAAATCTTGCGGGAAAATTTTGATACCCTTTATTTCGAAGAAAATCGCGGCGACAGCGACTACATCTATTTTGCCGAAGGTCTCGCGACGCTCGCGGGCAACCAGTACCGCAAAAAGCGCAATCACATTTCGCGATTCAACAGGACTTATTCGGACTACGAAATTCGCCCGCTTACGCCTTCGAACTTTGATGACGCGCTTGCGGTCGAAAAGAGCTGGCTCAAAGTGGAATCTTTAGGCGAATCCGGCGATTCCGACTGTGAATGCACCTGTGAATGTCGCGAAGCCGCCTGGGCGGAACGCTCCGAAGATGAAAAATCCCGTATGGCAGAATACTGCGCCATTGTGGAGGCGCTGGAAAACTTCGATAAACTTGGCTTGAATGGTGCAGTGCTCTATGTCGAAGGCAAGCCTGTCGGCATGACGATGGCTTCTGAAATAGTTCCCGGAGCATGGGACATCCACTTCGAAAAAGTCATCGACGAATACGCCGAAAATGGCGGCTATGCGATTATTAACAAACTATTTGCCGAGCGCCTCGTGGCTGCCGGAGCAAAATTCATCAACCGCGAAGAGGATATCAACATCGAAGGCCTCCGCAAGGCGAAACTCTCGTACTACCCGCAAACGATTCTCGATAAAATGCACGCCACGTGTCAAGCCCGCGACCTTTATTGTCATCCCCGCGAAGGCGGGGATCTCCCTGCATAATATGCTTTCCAAGATTTTATCAAAATTCTCCTGTGCCGCCTGCAAATTCTGCTGCTCCTTCCGCAGGCAGAGTCTCTGGGAAACGCCGCTGTTCCCGCCCGAAGTCGTTGAAAAACTCAGCAAGCCTAACGAATACGGCGTGGTGGGGGAGTTTCGCGACAGCCAAATTATCCTTGGCGGCTACCGCACCGACGACCCCGAAGAAGAAGTGCCCTGCACCTTCCTGGACCCGCACAAAGGCTGCATCCTGAAACCCGAAGACAAGCCTTTCGACTGTTCCATCTGGCCGCTCCGCATCATGCGTAAAGATGGCGAACTCGTCATCGCGCTCACGCCCACATGCCCAAGCATCGGCGCGATTCCATGCCAGGCACTCATTGACCTCGTGAAATCCGGCCTCGCGCAAAAGATTTTCGAATACGCCAAGACACATCCGGAAATCATCAAGGAATACCGGGTCGGCTTCCCGATAATTTAATCCGATTGCGTTTTCACGCCTTTAATGCGAACCTAGTGACAAGGCAATTTTCTTGCATTTGGCAATTTCTTTGGGCGTAAGGCCATTTTGCTTATGGGTTCCGCCTTTTTGAATCACGCCTGCAATCTTGAATCCGCTCCAGCAGAGGATTTCCTTGAGGGCGCGGACGGTGCCGGCCGATTGCTTGAAAATGAGGTTGAATGGCCATTGCGTAGTGCATGTCGTAACAATGACAGCCTTCTTTCCCTTTAACAGTGGAATCGGGTAATCGCGTTCGCTGTGGTCCATTATGCCGTAAACCCAGCGGTCGAATAGCATTTTGAGTTGCCCCGTCATGTTGCCCCAGTAGCATGGCGAACCGACCACAAGAGCGTCGCATTCTTGCACCAGGCGCAGAATCCGTTTCGCATCGTCCTCCGGCATCACGCAATCGTGAGCGCTACGGCATTTCATGCAACCGATACACGGGCGAAATTCCAACTTGCAGACATCAACAATATTGACCTCGGAGCCATTTTCAAACAAAGTATCACCGATGATATTCAGCATCTGGCTGATGTTTCCGTCTTTGCGCGGGCTTGCATTCAAAATGACCACTTTTCTCATAGTGTCTCCATCCAAAAGAAACGTTCTTCTATAAAACTTTCCCTTGTTAAACACCTCAGAATCTAGAAAATGTCACTTTTGAACCAAGACGTCGTTTTTTGTCCGAATTTGGCGATTTTGTATTTCGTGAAAATTTTGACTCAATTATAAGTTATATTTAGATTGAAAATAACTGATGGAGCCCGTCATGGTTTTGAACAGAAAGATAAATACTCGCGTCTCTAGCAAGAACGTCATTGCGAACCCCGTAGGGGTGAAGCAATCCATTGCCGTTCTTTCCTTCACCCTTCTCCTTGCCGCCTGCGGTGGAGACAGCAGCTCGGGCGCCAAGGATCCAGAACTTGCTGAAGGGAACGGTACAGACCTGATTGCCGATACTTTCGACGACCTACCGGTTTGCAGCAGCAAGCGCGAGGGGGCGACTGCCTATGTGAAGGACGAAAAGACCGCCTATGTCTGCGAAAAAGGCGACTGGACCCTGGACGGCGAGGATCCCGCCGAAAAGAGTTCTTCGTCAGAAAAAACTTCTTCGAGTAGCGGCAAGGCGAAGTCCTCGTCCAGTGGCGATGATGAAGCCTTGTCATCCTCGTCAGAAGGCAAGACTGGCTCCTCTTCTAGCAGTGACAAGTTCACTGAGCCCGCCGAAGTGACTTCTTCGAGTGCCGGTGATTCGACAGGCTCAATCACCTGCGGCACCATGACCGACAGCCGCGATGGCCAGACCTACAAGACGGTCACCATCGGCACGCAGACCTGGATGGCCGAGAACCTCAACTACGCTTACACAGGCTCTCCCTATCGCTATAGCGGCTACACCTCCGATTCCTCAAGTTGGTGCTACAAAGACAACCCTGCCAACTGCGCCAAGTACGGTCGCCTTTACACGTGGGCCACTGCCATGGACAGCGCGGGCACGTGGAGTACGGGCGGCAAAGGATGCAGCTATTATACATGCACACCAATTTATCCGGTGCGTGGCATTTGCCCCGAGGGCTGGCACCTGCCAACGAAAGCGGAATGGAAAACCTTGTTCGTCGCAGTTGGCGGCCAATCGACAGCAGGCAAGATGCTCAAGTCTACGACCGATTGGAACAAAGACCACAACGGCACGGGGGCCTACTCGTTTGCGGCGTTGCCTGCCGGCTCATACCAGGGGGATTACATCGGTGAGGGCAGCGTCGCCGAATTCTGGTGTGCCTCCGAGAGCGATGGCGACAACGCCCTCTACCCCAACTACGTGTACTTGATGGACATCCTTAACGATGCGAGACTGACCTTCAACGGGAACTTCGGGCGTTCAGTTCGTTGTCTCCAGGACTAGGTTGCCAACCGCCAAGGGCGGTTGGCAACGGGGCCTAAGGCCGCTTGCGGCCACCGCCCAAACGTCACTCAGTCGTTCCATTCCGTTTGCATCAAAAAATCCAATAAGCCGACAACTAAAATTCTGTCATCGTCGTAATGAGATTTGACAATATTCTTCAATCTCCGTTTTATAAAAAAAATCTATAAAGTGAAAATATATTGAATTATTTTTACTTATTTTCAGATTATATGCTAAAAATAATGTTATATACTGAAAATATCTATCTAATTTAAAGACTTGTTTTCAGATTATGATTTTTTTGTATCAGACCAATTGTTGGCTCTTGTTTGGGGATTTTATATGGCGATTTGCGCAAAAACACCCAGGTCGATGATTTTCTGCAGGGAGGCTACGGTGTTTGTCAATGGGTAAAAAAACACCCCCGACACTTCAATGCCGGGGGATGTTTTCACAAAGTGAGCGCGTTGCGCGAACGACCTCATACCTCAGAGGCGCCGTGCGCCGACCTCACTCCTATTTAAACAGATTCTTCATCTTCTCGAGGAAGGATTCTTCCTGCGCGGTTTCCTTGTCGTGCCGGAGTTCCGCGAGTTTCTGGTAGAGTTCCTTCTCTTCGCGGCTCAAATCCTTCGGGATTTCCACGCCAATGTTCACGTAGAGGCTTCCACGGTCGCCGCGCTTGTTCAGCGGGTAAAGGCCCTGTTCGCGCAGGCGTAAGATGCTCCCGGCCTGAGTGCCGGCCGCAATCTTGATCTGCACTTCGCTACCGTCCAGCGTCGGGATTCGCTGCGTTCCGCCAAGCACCAGCTTGTGGACCGGCACCTTGATTTCGCAGTGCAAATCGTCGCCTT
>Ga0310697_10000944_pt1 | contig 36361 bp, 58 predicted proteins | sample 172DNAGHGlowgp2_FD_203883 | JGI IMG/M metagenome (GOLD analysis project Ga0310697, IMG submission 203883) | Sheep rumen microbial communities from Palmerston North, Manawatu-Wanganui, New Zealand - 1728 DNA GHGlow gp2 (v2) (version 2) | ecosystem: Host-associated > Mammals > Digestive system >... | reverse complement strand
GTTTCCTTGCACAGCATCACGATCTTTTTCTCGTCTTCCGCGCCCATTATCCCTTTGCATTCGAGGAACGTGTCCTGCTCTGGGAGATAAAAGTCAGGCAGATACATTGTGCCGTCAGAAAACTTGAACCCCTCAGGCTCATACATATACGGAATGCCAGCTTCATCCATGAACACGGCCCACCTTGCCTCCGTCCTGCTCCTGAACCTATATCCGTTGTATACGGTCTCTATGGATTGCATCTTAAGCCCCCTTATCGTCCTGATGAGCCGAAGCCCCTGTCACCGCGCAGACCGCCTCCGATCTCATCAACGATCTCGATCACCGGATCATGCCAAATGGGAAATACCACCAACTGGGTGATCTTGTCGCCCGCGCGCACGAGGTAATCCTCGTCGCCGTGATTGAACAGTTTCACGACGATCTCTCCTGTATAGCCGGGATCGATCAGGCCCGTCGATGTCACGTCGTGCCGCACGTGTAGCCCGCTCTTGCTCACGAGTAATCCCGCACACCCCGCCGGCAGCTCCACATGCACGCCCGTGTAAAATACCATCGAGCCGCGCGCCGGCACCACGGCCTCGCACTTCGCGCGGATGTCCAGTCCCGCGTCCTCCCTGTGCGCCCGCACCGGTACGAATGCGCCATCATCAAGCTTGATCTTCATTTATTTTTCCCTCCCTGTCTCGTTCAGCCGCTTTTCGTGCCTGTCCAGCGCGGTAGTGCCGTCGCTTGGCTTCCTCGAATCGGGCAACTCCGATCACTCCCCTGATGTATTGTCGCAAAGTTTCTGAGCACATGTGGTACTTGGCCTTCAGCCTGACGAAGTTCAACCCGCCCAGGAAATCCTCCACGATCTGGCGCTTTACTTCGCCCGGCGTCTTTATGCTGGCCGTGTCATATCCAGCGTCTTTCATTGCTCTCGCGAGCGTGGTATCTGATGTGTTCAGGCTCGCCGCGATCTTAATTATCGTTTCGCCCACTTTGTGCCGGGCGTCAGCCTCGGCCAAAACTTCCTCGCTGAACACGAACTTTTTCGGCTTGTAATATTCCTGTCTCGCCGTCTGCTTCGGCGGCTTCTCCCGCGGGTGGCCGTGCGTCCTGACGTTGTCGTACACCCACACGTCGCGCGCCGTCATTCTGAATCGCTTTGCGATGGCGTCGTAGGGTTCTCCGCCATCCAGCGCGGCCATGATCTGGTCGTATCGTGGTTGCTTTCTCATAGGTGCCCTCGTTTCTTTCGCATGTTGTCGCGTCTTATTTCAATAATATCGCTGATTGTCTGATTCAGCTTGTGCCTCTTTTCCAGTTCCGCATCACGGCAAGCACGATAATCAAGGTAACGCTGGCACTTGCCCTGGCAGCCGAGGTAGCGTTCTTCACAGTGGTGGCAGGGTGGATCATTCTTCATGGCCATCATCCCTCAGCGGGCGCGTTTTGATGTGGCGGCCCAGGTACAGCCAGTCGGGCGGCACTTCCAGCGCCTCGGCGAGTCTGACGAGGTTGTCTGCGTTCGGCCCTTGCTTGTCGTGCACGTACTGGCTGATCGAGTAATCGTTGATGCCGCTCATAGTTGCCAACTGAGATTGCGTGATGCCGCGTCGCCTAATGGCAAGAAGCAGTCGTTCGCCGAAAGTCACGGTTTAACCGCCTCCTTCAGTTCCATCACGTACTTGTCAATCTCTGCCAGTGTAGCCCTCGCCGCCTCCAGCTCATCCAGCAGCGCCAGCGCCTCGGCGTACATTTCGCAGCCCTGCTGACCGTCAGGGCGCTCCAGATACGGGCAGTCGTAGCACAAGCCCGGGTACATGCAGTGCCGCAGCCCTGCGCGCACTTTGTTGATGTCAGGTGTCATGATTTTGCCTCCTTTTGAGCTAAAGTCAGTCCCAGAGCCACGGCGCGCCGAGTCTGGTATTCTGGCGCATCATGGCCTCAAGTATCTTCCTCTTGCGTACCGGCCCGCACCCGTACCAATTGGCGCCATAGATGATGTTTCCGCGTTTGAGCCAGATCGAGTATTCGTACGGGCGGTGTTCAACGTCAACGCGCATCAGCGCTCACCATCCCTCTTGCCACCTTCAGGCACTCACCGCATATCCAGCCGAACCACAAGCACCCATCGTGCTGGCCAAACGTGAGGAACAGCGTCTGGTCGTGTCGCTCACAACACGGGCAGGTTCCTTGCTTAATCTCAGGCATTGCCGTTACTCCTTTCGTCGTCGACCTCCTTCGGCGCTTCAGGCAGGGGCATCCAGTATTGTGGAACTTCATCATCTTCACATATATCAGTTGTCCAATCGCCACCAGAATAAACCATCCACCCACCTTCTACGTAATAACCAACAGCCATATTCGACGGGAATTTTAACAGCACATCTTGCATTTCTTTTGGCAACCCGTCCTTCACGCTAATCCACTTCTGTGCCGATTCGATTTCTTCAACCGACGGCGCATGTTTCAGGTTATTGATAACGTCACACGACCATATCTTGTCTATGTCATCGGGGTTATCCAGCAGCATCGTTACGGCCTTAATGGCGTCATCAAGACTGAGCATCTTCATTGTCATATCTCCTATTCCACGCACCATTCGCAGCAGCTTTCGAGTTGCAGAACTGGTACGTTTGTACCTCGCACGAATCACATTTCACGCCGTAAGTGATTAGCAACGTGTTGAATATGTGTTCGACATAACTTGCCTTCCCGCCGCAGAACGGGCACGGTTTGAGGGTTATGTCAACTGTCTCCATGTCTATCGGCATTTGTGTCACCGTCCATCTCCGCGCCGCAGTTGGGGCAATAGTGATCACACCACAGCAGCTTCGCGTCAAACGCGCATCGACAATTCGAGCAAAGCCAGCCTTTTTTCTTATCCTGTCCTACACCGCCATGCCCTGTCGTATTTGCGGGAATTTGCGCTTCAATCCATCGCCCATGCCTCACCGGCTCGGCATCAACGGTAGGTGCTTCTTCAACATCTCTTTTCGTTATGTACGGCGCCCTCATCGTGTTGTATACCGTGTCCCTCAACAGTTTATCCGCATCAATCAGCCGCATCTTCAATCACCATCCCTCATCTTTGCGCCGCAGTTTGGGCAGAAATTGTGTGGAAAAATCTGTATATACCCGTGATTTGACTTTCTTACGAGCATTTTCTCACTGCACTGGTTACATATAAGCCACGCCCAATGATGATGCCATCCAATCCACCGCCCGTGTCTGACAGGCGCGGCGTCAATGGTCGGCGCGCTCCTGATCACATCCAGAACCGCATTCGTGTGTACATCAACTCCGGCGGGTGAGCGAATTTCTCCATCCGCGCAAAACCAGTCGTAGGTCGTCATTCTGTTGAGCTTGGAGCACACGCCGTAAAAGTCGCAATCGTTTTCCTCTGACTCACAAGCTGTCCAATACTTGCAGTTGTTGCACCGGACTATCTTGATCTCATCCATCGCGTTGGCCATAAACTCTTCACGCGTCATCCCACTTCACCGCCTTTCGCTGGTCGTCCGTCGGTCTGGCTGCCCAGCAACGCCATCCATAGAGCCTTCGATTATATGCAACAAAATCAAAATGTGAGCAGTAAAACGTCACACCTTTTATTCCAACGCCGTCAAGCGTGGCCGCTGTGATATACGGAATCTCGTCAGTTCGTGTGCTTATTTCGAGGTAAATGTCATCGTCTTTGGCAGCTTTTACTTCTTCCAGCGTCATCACGCGCGGCTCCTGCGCTTTCAGCAGGGCAAGAGCATCCATTTTTAGCCTATTTACACAATTGCCACCATATGAACATTGTGAGCATCTTGCGTGGTCATCCGGATTTCGTAGAATACAGCACTCCAGCCCCTTGATAACCTTTTCCCTGTCAGTCATCCCACTTCGCCGCCTCCCTCTGTTCGTCCGTCGGCCTGTCCCCGCGCCAGATGCGCACGCCGTATTTCTTCCCGTACTTGCGCTTGAGATATCCCGGGTTCACCAGCCCAGCTTCATTTTCAAGCACCCGCCCGAACAGCCAGACACATTCGGTCAATTCGAAGCTCTCAGGTTCGCCTTCTTCGGGCTGATACCAGCTCTCAATCCAGCCGGTGCCGGTGGTCTCGTTGATTTCATTCAGGGTGACCAGCTCAGTTGTTGCCATTGGCTTCGCGCTCCTCTCTCTTCGTGCAGCCTCTCATGCTCGTTGATCGAAAATCTCCACGCGCGGCACATCCCGTAGGCCCTGCCGTCCTTGTTCTCGCCTCTCATGTCAAAGTGACTGCACTCCCGGCAGCTCACGCCCTTGTCAGCCATTTTCATTCCTCTCCGCCATAATCATCTTGACCTGTTCCCGCGTAAACCAGTACCGCGTGACGCGCTGGCTGAACGCCTTGTCCGGCTTGATCTGCCTGTCATGCGCGTATACCTTCAGCGTCACATACCCCACAAACTCCATAATCGTCGCCCACGTCGAGTTGCAGCTGATGCCTATGGCCTGCCCGTTGCAGTACAGAAACTTCTCGTCTGCCTCAACCTTGACGCCCAGCGCCTCCGCCATCGGCCTGATAGCCTCCAGCGCCCGTTCCGTATCTTTCGTCATGCAATCTCCTCCCGTCAATCACAGGGACACACGTCAATCAAGGGGACGGTTCTCTGATTGGTCCGTTCTGGAAAATTCAAGCATGGTGTTGGCCTACCTTTCACTCATTTTCTTCCTTCTCCTCGACAAACGCGCCCCATTGATCCGCCATGGCCCGCGCGATGCCCGGAAAGGTTTTACTCCTTGTCTTCGCGTCTCTGAATCCAAATACTTTCATCGTGTCGGTGCCTTTATGCCCGCCATCAACCCATCGCGCCTGCGGAAGGCTTAATTCACTGGGCATAAGCGGCGGCAGTCCTTTCAGCCAGAGATATGTTTTTTTCTTGTATTCATCGCCAAACATCCACGGCTGTATCATCTGCGATGGTTCCGGCAGCTGCCACAGGCGCGTCGGCACCGGATTCTCTACGGCGATTCGCCGGCATGGCGCGTTGAGCATCCTCAGGAAAAAGTCCCGCGCCAATATGGCCTTCTTTACGCGCTCCTCGTTCATGTACCGGAACACATCATTGCTGCGTGTTATCCGTTCAGTCCCGTAAAACAGATGCTTCGAGCCCAGATTGCTCAGGTATGTGCATGGCGGGTGCGCGATGATAATATCCCATTCGGTTTTCAGGCAGACTTTTACCCCCCCCTGCGTAACAAAATCTAAACATCCGGCCAGAAGCGGCAGGCAGTCGCCCATGACGTGCCATTCCGGATGACCGCCTGAGCACGCCTGAATATCGCACGAATACGCCTCATGCCCCAGCGCGCGGAAGGCCATGGTAACGGCCTGCGATTCCTCGCATGCCACAAGTACTTTTATCATCCCACTTCACCGCCTGTCCGCAATTGAAACAGAATTTTGCGTGCATCTGATTCGGTTGCAATGCAGTTGCACACGAACCGCACCTCCACATTGATTTGCCATGCCTTATATCAATTGTCGGTTTCACCGGTTCCTGCGCTTTCAGCAGGGCAAGGGCGTCTTTCCGCAGCTGTTCTTCACATTCAAATGATTCTCCGTCGCCATAATACGGGCAGCCTGTATCCTCATCGCAATAGCCCGTGCAGCACTCCAGCCCCTTGATAATCTTTTCCCTGTCAGTCATCGCCGTAATGCCTCCTTATCAGCTTTGCCAGCCCGCGTTCCGCGTCCTCGATGTCGCCGTGCAGCGCCTGGCCCCAGAGCGTCTTCGCTTCCTGCATCGTAATCAAGCCGCGGGCCTTTTCGAGCTGCTTCCTGAACGGTTGCGCCTCGCGGTGTCGGCGGGCAAGGTCGGCATCGTACTCCACGTGCCTCATCCGAGCCTCACCAGCATTACGATGATCACGATCAGCGCCGTCGAGGCCAGCCCGGCCACGAAGCCGGCCACGGCGTTCATGGTCTCGCGCTTCTCCGCGCGCTTGGCCAGCCTGATCAGCTCCTGATCGTGCCACGCCTGCTCGCGCTGCAGGTCCTTGCCCTTGCGGTTGGACGCCTCGGTCATCATGTCGATCAGGGCGTGGTTCTCTTTGTCCAGCTCCATGAGTTGGCTGATGCGCGCGTGGGCCGCGCTCAGATCGCGCTTCACGGCCTCAAGCTCGCGTTCCGTCAGACTCTTCTGCGCCCGGGCCTCGTCCAGCTTCTCTTGGAGCATGGTCTTCTCGTCCGTTACCTCGTAGGTCAGGTTTTCGAGCATTTCCATCGTTCATTCCTCCATGTTGTCGGCGGTGTACTGGTACGCATCCTTGCACCTGATGCACTCGCTGCATCCGACGATCTCGCCATCGTGCAGGTAAAACTCGTCCACGTCCTGGGCGCCGCAGATCGGGCACACCGGGTGGATTTCCGGCTCGTTGGGATCCGGCACGCCGTACAGCTCCATGTTGCGGATCACAGGATGATCCGGCAGATTGTTCCAGCTCATTTTTTGTCCTCCTCGGTAGCGCTGATCGCCGCGCTGATTTCCACCTCTACCCGCGGCGCCTCCGCGTATCGCTTGACGATCCTTGCTTCCACGATCTGGGCGTCGTCGTCGTAGGCCAGCCCGTTGAGCGCGTCCGCTATGACCTTGAGTATGTTGTCGGCATCCGGCTTTTTCGTCGGCCTGATGTCCCCGTTGAGCTTCGCAGTCTTGCGCCTCTTGCTGTCGCTGGCCGCCGGGGCATAATATGCTGTGATCTGCATCATCAGCGCCACGCCCGCGCCGTATCCCTTCGCCTGCGCTCGCTCAAACTCAATCTTCACCAGATTCTCATAGCTCGCTGTGCGTTCGGGCGTATACGTTCGTGTCATGCCTCCGTTCCTTACCACCCGAGGGCGTCCCTTCCCGACCGGCTCCCCAGGCACCGTAAATCTAATCATTCGCGTCAGTCCTTTCAGATGGCGGCTTATCTCAGCATCGCGGCCACTGCTTTTTTCGCCGTTTGCCAGCCGCCGCCCGGGCGGAGTTGCTTTCCCGAGCTGGCCTTATAGGCCCGTCGTTGTCATAAGTCATCGTCGAGACTCGTGTATACGTTGTTGGCTTCATCGCGCGTGTACTCGCGCTGACTGTACTGCAATGCCGGGTTTGTCTTCGGGACCGATCCCGTGAAGCTTGTCCCCGTCCGGTCTCGCTGCTCCCACGTCCTGACGCAGGCTTTCCAGTCCTTCATGGGCTGGTTGCCGACGCGCCACCCTTTCGAGGCGTAGAAGTCGACGAAGTGCTGAGGATCGATGCCATTACCCCGCTCCGTACAATAGGCCTTAACTTCGTCTACAGTGGGCGGAGAAAATCTCTGAGCTGGTGAGGCGGCGCGCTTGCGCGCATATACTTCGGATTCGGATTCTGGATTCGGATTCGGATTCGGATTGGATTCAGGCCGCAACTCGCCGCAACTTGCTGCAACTTGCTGCGGGTTGTTGTCAAGTGCCGGTTTCGGGTATTTTGAGACCCGCTGACGAATGCGCTGATGCGACTCCCAGTTTGGGAAGTATAGGTAGGGCTTTCCGTCTACTTCGTAGAGGCCAACGCAGCCTATACCCGCCAATGCGTTTAGAGCGGCTTCAATATCCTTGTTCGTCAGTCTGTCCCTTAGCGGGAAACACGTGCCTTTGATAACTGCCGGTCTGGCGTCTCCTCGTCCATAATCATCCACGTATGTTATCAGGTTGATCCAGAGCCGAAACTGAAAGTCATTCATCGCATTCACCGTCTCAGACGTGTGGATGCTATCCTTGATGATCCTGTTCGGCATCCGTCATCACCTCAGCATCACGATCTCGCGCTTCTGGAATTCGCAGCCGGGCAAACACTCGCCGGTCTGCTTGAACTCGTCAAGGATCGCCGTCTTGCTGATTTTTGGAGGCTGGGGCACCTTGAAACGATCCGGCACCGCGTCCTCATCCTCGATCTGTACCGACCACGGCCCGAGGCGCTTACTCCATGTTCCGATGGGCGTTTTGATCTTGTCGATGTTGGCTGCGCTCATGGCCTGCTTCAGATTATCCTTCAGCCTTTCGATTGCCGCGGATGTGCGCTTTTTCTTCGCTTCGAGCCGTTTGATCTCCGCGTCCAGGGCCTCAACGTCGCTTGTCAGGTTCCTGACGATGCGCGTGTACGCATCGCCCTTCGCCATAATGTCGTTCTCGATCTGGCCCACCGCGTTGATGATGTCCTGGGCCTCCTCGTCGGTCTCGCAGGTGTCGAGCGCGTCCATCAGCTCCCGATATGCTGTGGTCAGCTCGTAAATGCTCGGCATTGTCTCAGCCCCTCTTTTCGAGATAAGTCTGGATCGCCGCCATGATCGCCTTGAGCATATCCGCCATATCATCCTGCGGGCGCTCGGGCTCGGCCTCAACCGTCGCTGCGGGTTCGTCGGGCTTGATTTCGTCGTAGCTGATGCCGAACATGCGCTCAAGCATGAGCACTGAGTTTTTTCTCAGGCACTGATTGCGCTTGACGTTCTGGAGATACCCGCTCTCAAAGCCCATTTGCCTTGAAGCCTTCGCACCGTCCAGATTGCGTGCGGCAATCGCGCGCGTCAGCTTGTCGTAATCGATGGGCTGTGTTGTAACTCTTGGCATTATTGTCTCCTCCTTAAAATGGCAGATCGTCGTCGTCAACTTCGGTAAAGGTTTGCTGCTGAGGCGTATATCCGTTCGTATCGCTCTCGGGAAGCTTCTTCAGCGCCGGGACAGGCTGTTCAAGCGCTTTACCAACTTCGCATACCCAGCGCGGTTTGACTATCACGTGCAACTTCCCATCGCGCTGCCCTATGATCTCTTCCTCGCCGAATACGATGCCCAGCATCTTCCCCTTCAGGCCCAGCTCATTCCAGTCCCAGCGGTAACCGCTGTTGCTCTGCTCAATGCAGGTAATCAGGCCCTTGAAGCGCGGGTTGGTATTGCCCGTCTGATCGGTAACCAGCTGGTACAGCGTGCCCATGTTGGGCCACTTGGCGTTGCCACCGCTGAAACCCTTAGAGCGGTCATACTGGCGGGTCATAATGCCGTCGTATTCGCTGCCCTCGCTGATTTCGAAGTACAGGACGATCATATCGTGCCCGTTCTGGCTCTGCCTGCACTCCGCACCCTTGATCCTGACCTGATGCCCTCCGGCGGTCAACGTCTCCGCGCCGCCTGTCTGTGCGGGCGTCCTGTCCCAGTTACTTGTCGGCTTCATCTTCTGATCCTCCAATGTTGTAGTATTCTTTGATCGCCTCATCCACAGCGTTCAAGTCGTTGTCAATCTCGCTGCTTTCGAACATGCCCATCGGGCTTTTGGCCACGTCCAGGCCGTCCGACTGCGTTCTGAAAATGTGCTTATTCTGGACGATCATCGCCCTCAAGCAGATCGTGAACATGCCTTCGAGGCATACCTTTTCATCAAGCAACTTGCCGATGGTCTTCGGTTTCACATCGCCCATGTCGTTTTTTTCCTCGTGCATGATGATGTAAACTCGTGCCTGTGAATGCATGTCCTGTATCTCACGGATCAGCTTGAAGAAGTCATCCGCCAGCTTATTGTACATGGCAAATACAGCATTACCTGTGCCTGTATTGGCGTGATCTCTCATGAAGTGGTTGGTAATGAGGTACCCAGCGTCATCGATCACGTAAACGCTGTATTGGGCCTTGCTGATCGACCTCTTAATTAGCTCGTAATCATCCACCTGAACGCTCTTCAGGCTGTTCTTGAAAGGCAGCGGCTTGCCCAGCACGTTAATAACGATGGTGCTATCCTTGGGCAAGTTTCGCATGCTGGCGCTCTTACCGGCACCGCTTTTGCCAATGATCAAAACTGGTATCATGTTGACTTACTCCATTCTATCTGGTATAATTCCAGATGTTGGCTTTCCTCTGCCTCTGCCTGCCCTGTGAGCGTTGGCGCGCTCATGGGGCTTTTTACTTCCTGTTCGCCTCGGCCGCGTCAATCGTATCGTAGTAATTGTCCACGATCTCGCGCGCCTTCGTGACGTACCCGTAAGGGATGTCCTCATCACTGAGGAGCTTGTCGATGATCCCGAGGATACCCTTAAGCTCCTCGGCGCTCATCGTCACCATTACGGTTTTCTTGCATTCCATGCTCGGCCCATCCTTTCAAGATGTCGTATGCTGCGCGGCGTTGCGTCTCGATGTGATGCCGCTCCAGTTCGCTCCCCCTGGGTGCCATGCTGTCATCTCGAATGATGTACCGGCACCCGTTGCGCGTCACGCCATTAGCTACGGTCATCGTCTGCGCTCCTTTCTCCCGAAAACAGTACCGCGCCCGTTATGATGCCTTCTAGCCGCAGCGCCTTGTCGTGGTCGAGCTTCCCGGCCACCTTCGCTATGACTTCGCATAGCTGCTTCTCAACCTCAGTCATGATCTCACCTCCTGTCATCCCGTTTCGCTCTTGCTCTTCGGAGCCGGACTTGTACCGGCTGACGGGGCCGGGTTCCTCCCGGCTTAGAAGTACTGATCGCCAGCGCCGTTGAGCTTGTACTGCTCGAAAATGCCCGGCACGTCGTCGGTGATCATCACGCGGTGGATGCGCTTTGCCATCTCGGCCAGTGCCACGAACCGGCGGTCGTCTGTCGCGGTTTCGTACATCTCGTACAGCTCGCGGTTCGTCATCAGGTACGCCTTGATGCGCTCATCGTTCCTGCGCCCGGTATCGCCCATCAGCTTGAGTTTTTCCTTAACTGTCATCGCTTATCCCTCCTCTTGGATCGTTTTGTGGTCTTCAGTCGAAGACCACAAAACCGTCCTTGTGCTGGAGCGCCTGCTCGCCATAAGGCTGGCAGAGAGCCGGGTTGGCGCGCCACTTTCCGCAGCCACGGTGGTCAAGGGTGCTGACCTCCTTGACGATCAGGTCGCCGTTCTCCTCGATGGAGACGACCTCAGCGATGTGACCGAAGTTGGTCACGAGGGAACCGATCTTGAAGTTTGTCATGGCAATTACCTCCTTGCTTGCCAGTCCCGTCGGCCCAGGCCCCTGTGGCCTTGGCCTTTCAACTGAGTATATTATACGTGAAGTTACTTCACATGTCAATACACTTTCTTCATTTTTGCAATGTTAAAAATTAAGTTTCTTCACTTTCGGCTTGAGGATTGACGCGATTTCATGTATAATAGAGACAATGAATGAACAGGAGGACGGATGCATGAAGAATTTTGCTGATAGGCTGCGTGAAGGTCTACGGATGCGCGGCATGAATCAGAAAAAACTTGCTGACATTATTGATGTAACACCAACCGCTGTATCGGGATTTATCAATGGCAAGTACACGCCCGGAGACCGTACAATACGCGACATCTGCAACGCCCTGAACATCAACGAATCATGGCTGCGTGACGGCCTTGGTGAGATGGAGAGACAGACGCTCGAGGCCGTGACGGCTGCGATCGCTAAAGAATACGGCCTCCAGCCATACGCCGCGCAGGTGGTCAGCGCTTTCGCCCAGGCTGTCAAGGTGCTGCCTGAACCGCAACTCAAAGCGCTCGTCAATACGCTGATCTCCGAGATGCAGCCGGAGGCCGAAACGCCCGCACTCATCCAATTGCGCAGATACTCAAATCCTGCGGCGGCAGGTGCGCCACTGTGGGCCGAGTCCGACTATGAGATGATCGATTATCCCGTCGATGTGGTGCCCAGCAAAGCAGACTTCGCTGTGATAATATCAGGCGAGTCGATGATGCCGACATATCCTGACGGATGCACTGTGTTCGTGCGCCGGACGAATGAGCCAAACAATGGAGATGTCGTGATCGCGTGGATCGACGGCGAAGGGACTGTATGCAAGCGCGCGCGGGTATCGTGTGGGCGGCTGATAAGGCTTGAGTCTGACAATCCTGAATATCCGTCAATCGAAAAGCAGGCCCTCGAAAACGTCCGAATATACGGCGTTGTCGTTGGCTTCGCTGAATAAAAAAAGTACCCGGCCATGTTGCAGCATGGTCGGGCGTGTCCGAACGGTATCGCAGGGAGCCGGACGTGATAATTATATCACCTTCGGCGAGAAACGCAAAGGTGAATATCATGAAACAATACGCTCTATACCTCAGGAAGTCACGCGCCGATGTCGAAGCCGAGGCGCGAGGCGAAGGGGAGACTCTATCAAAGCACCGCGCCGCGTTGACTGCATTTGCGAATCAGCGCGGCCTTTTTGTCGCGCGTGAATATGCCGAAATCGTCTCGGGTGATACCATTGCCGCGCGGCCACAAATGCAGCAATTGCTCGCAGACGTCAAGGCCGGGCTGTATGCTGGAGTGATCGTGAATGATGTTGATCGCCTGGGCCGAGGGGATAGCATCGATCAGGAAATAATCAAGCTCACGTTTGCCGCCGCGCATACGCTCATCATCACGCCGCTCAGGGATATTGATCCTGCAAATCCGACAGATGATGATATGCTGGACTTCTCAATGTTCATGGCGCGCTTTGAGTATAAGAAAATCTCTCAGCGCATGCGTCAGGGCCGCATCCGAAGCGCGTCGAGCGGGCACTGGATCGCGTCCGATCCACCCTTCGGCTATGTCATATCGAAAGACCTGCGCCTCGAACCTGATCCAGATCGCGCGCCGATTGTGCGCATGATTTTTGACTGGTATGTGTCTGGGGCCGCTGGCTATAATGTCATCGCGCGGCGCCTCAATGAAACTGGGCTGAGAACAGCCCATGGGAACACATTCTCCCCGCGCGCTATTCAGACGATCCTGCATAATCCTGCGTACATCGGGCGCGTTGAATGGGGGCGCAATACAAGCGTGACCGTGATCGAAAACGGAATCAAAACGAAACACCGGCGAAAAGCCGATCCCGTCGTCTGCGAAAACGCGCATGAACCATTGGTGCCCATCGAAGTATGGGATGCCGCGCAGCGCCGGGAACGTCCGGCCCCGCCAGTGAAGCGCGCGCAGAAACTCGCAAACCCACTCGCCGGGATTTTATACTGCGGGGAATGCGGGCGCATGATGATTCGGCACATCACATCAAATCATATCCCCACGCTGCATTGCATCGGCCCGGGATGCCCCACATCAGGAACTGACGTCGCAATCGTCGAGGAAGCCTTGCTCGATGCGCTGCGCGATTGGTGCGCAACATACGAGCATGTCGAGGAGGCTGCCGAGCCAGATCACGAGGCAGAGCGCGAGGCGCTGACGAAACAATTATCCGTTATCGCCGAACAAATCAGGCGTGCGCAGGAACTGGTCGAGCTGAGCGTGTATTCGCCCTCTGAGTATCTCGCGCGCCGCGCCGCGCTTGACGAAAAGCGGACCGCGCTTGAAGAAGAATTGAAACTCTTGTCGAAACCGAGCCCGGCCCGTAAATCTGAAATAATCCCGCAGATCCGATCAGTGCTTGATGCTTATCCTATGGCCCAGTCCGTCGAACAGAAAAACATGCTCCTTCGGTCTGTCGTCCGTAGAGTCACGTATTACAAAAAAATCGCCGCAAAACGCGGCGAAAACCCGGGAAAGTATTTGACCTTGAAAATCGAACCAGTGCTATCAACTAACACGTAATTTGTAGAACCGTATATGATTACAATAAAAGCCCCGCTTCGTGCGGGGCTGGCGTTCGCGTCGTGGCTGAAATATTTACAGTCACACATTTTTATCGAGAATGTTGACAACATAGCTTGAGATGCTAACACAGTTCGCTGCAGCACTCTGTCTAAGCCTGGCCATGAGCACCGCCGGAACCTTGACATACAGCGCCACGTCCTCGGCATCCTCATCTGGCAAACCAAACGCGGCCTCGTACTCGTCAGCGCTCAGGTGCTCCTCCGCCCACTCGCGCGCCTTCGCCGGAGAGAGCGGGATGATCTTCTCGCCGCCGCTCCATTCATTTTGACCGACGGTCTCGGCATAGCGGCTCATCGGGCCGCCCTCGCCATGCAGGAAGAATTCGCCGGTGCGCTTTTGATACAGCGTCTCTGACCAGTACGAAAAATCCCTGCGGTTGCTGTAACTGTCGCTGCCCATGTCGCGAGCGGTGTCAGTGTCGTAGACCTTGCCATTGATAATCTTTTTCATGGTGATTGCCTCCTTGATAATGCCGTGATTGTGTGACATCCACGGGTATTGACTATTACTTGAGGTACTTGGCAATGCTATAAACCGCCGTCTCGTCGCAGCCGTAAACGCTCTTCAGGAAATCGACGATTTTAATACGATCCGCAGCAGCCTTATCAACGGTGTAATCTTTGGCACCCATCGCCTGAGACTTAGCAACGATTTCTTCGTCAGTCATCGCAATCGCCTTAAAATACTGCGCGTTTCTGTCGTCCACAAACACCTCAATCGTCTTCGTGGCACTGTCATAAGTGCCTTTTACCTCGCGCACGCATCCGCGCTTGTAATCGCTGTAGCTAATTCTGATCGTCATTCTCGTTCCCTCCTGTTTCTGTCGTTCCCGCTCTCAACCTTGCAACTATATTATACACCTGAGTTGATATAAAGTCAATACATAAATCAAGTATATATAAAAATTAACAAAAAAGAGCCCCGGGCCGAAGCCCAGGGCATTACAATTATCATTACTTCCCGTCGTCCGCATCGGGTGGCTCATCTGTGTACAGCTCCACCGTGTGCGTAACTGCCGCGTTCCCGGCGTCGGCCAGGCCCTCGCCGATGGTGTAGGCAATGACTGACGCGGCTGACATAATCACACCTGAGATTGTCTCGACGGTCTCGGCCTCCACTTTGAAGGCCAGTAGCAGGCCACTGACGAGGCCGACGACGGCCAGCCAGAATTTACGCGAGGTAAGTTTGCGCTTCCAATCGATCATAATATCCTCCCTTTCTGCATATTCGGCACAAAATGTCGAAGTATACTTTACAGTTGTTCCCAGCCGTCGCACGTCTCGCGCGCGAGGGTGAAGTCTCCACAATGCTCGCTGTCGGCGTTGCAGCACACCTGCTCGGCGAGCGCCCACCACTTGCACGTCGCGCAGCACTTAGCCGGGCCGGTCGCGCAGTTCGTTGATTCTGTGGTTGGCATCGCTGATCCTCTCCTCGGCCACGCCCATGCGGTTCTCCAGCGCATATGTGCGGTCTATGACTTGGTTGTGCTTCTCCACCTGCGCCGTCAGTTGGCGTATCTCCGTCTTAATCACATCGATCTCGCCCTGTATCCGCTGGTCGCTGATCTCGGATTGCTTATCCAGTTTGGCGTACAGGTCGCGCGTGTTGGCGCGGGCGATCATCACCTGCACGATGATCGAGCCTGCCACGGTAATCAGGGCCACGATGATTGCTTCACTCATTCGCGCGTCACCTCCACGCCCGGGCACCGCGCCTTCAGACCCGCAATCTCGCTGGATGGCACGTGCTTCGCTGTGTACAGTCCATTCATCGGGTCGGCGGGCGCGTCCACGGCCAGCGCGCGCTTCAGCGCCTCGAAACTCGACGGTCCAAACTTGCCATCGGCATCAAGTCCCTGATCGGTCTGGAATAGCTCGATGGCCTTCACCGTCTCGGTTCCGCACTCGCCGTCCGCGCCGTATTTCGGCAGGGCGTATCCGAGTTTCGTCAGCGCATCTTGCAGTTCCTTCACGTCCGCGCCCTTGGTGCCCTTTTTGATCGTCCGGTCGCCAAGCGCGATTGTTACCGGCTCGATCTTGTCCGCTTCGCCGGAGTAGCCCACCCACGGGAGCTTGCCGTGCTTTGTCCAGTATCGCCCGTGATAGCCGTCCTTCTTGCCGATGTTCCAGACGGCCGTCACCTGCACGCCCGATTTCCAGCCGCTATGATTGGTGCACTCGACGGCCAGACCGTCGCCGACGTACACGCCCCAGTGGCCCTCAAGCCAAAGCCCTTCACCCGGCTCGATTGTGGAGAAGTCTGTGGATATTTTCCGGCAGCGTCCGATCATGCCGTTGGCGTTGGTGTCGGGCACGCCGTTGGAGCCGTACACCGCGCCGCCGTAGGTCTTGCTGGCATCGCCCGTCCAGCCCCAAAGTATGCCCTTCGTCGTGTTCACGCAGTCAAAGCCCCAGACGGGCGGCGTCTCGTTCGCCACCGCCCGGAGCTTGCTGATGTTGGTCGGCGTGTACCAGCCGTTGAGATTCTGCTTGGCCTTCGCGCTGATCGTCGCGTCCGTGACCTGAAAGCCATACGCCGCGTACATGTAGATTGTCTTGTAGTTGTTCGCCGCGTCGAGGTGCCTGCGCACAAACTCGGCCGCGCTCATGAGTATCTTAGCCATCAGACCGCCTCCCAACTGTACGAGATCGCACCGCTGGCCACGGTCGCCATCAGCCTGTACGCGCCGTCCGTGGCGGGCGGCTCGGGGATGGACGCGCCGTTCTGGCCATACGCCGCGATCTTGCCGCCGATGTAGTTGCCCAGCAGGGCGTAGTCCGCGTCCACAATCGGGTGGGTGTAGTTCGGCCTCGGTTCCGCTTCGGAGTCGCCGTTGTGGCCGATGTTGCGCTCGGCCCACGTGTCGCAGTACATGCAGCTCTCCCAATTCACGTACCCGACGTGGTTCACGCGGCACAATTCGCTCACGCGGTCGTCGAAGTCATTCATCGACCATCCGCAGGTCCCGCGCACGGTCCACGGATTGTAGCTCGCGTCATACCCTGACGGGAGCGGCTGAATGATTACGAGCTGGATTTTCGGGTATGTCGCCTTCAGGTAGTCGATGATCTCTTGGATCGCCGCGCAGATCGCGTCCAGCGTGCCCAGCGCCACGCCGCCCGAAGTGTACTTTTTGTCGTTCGCGCCGCCGTGGATCGTGATCAGCTCCACGTCTGCGAGGCCGTTGTTCGCGCCGAGCGCTTTGAGCTGCGTGACCAAATTGTATCCGCTCTGCACCTTGACATAGCCGATGCCGCCGATCGCGGCGTTCGTGAAGTTTTCAGCCGCGCCGACCGCGCGTGCGATGCGTGTTGGGATACGCAAATCTTCGTCGCACTGGTGGAGCGTGTCGCCGACGTTCGCGCCCCACACAGCGCCATACATCAGACTGTCGCCGAGGGCCAGGTACCGGCCCTGAAGCTTGCGCACGCTGGTTTTGTCGACCTTCGCCGCCACCTCGGACGGCGTGACGGACGCCTTCCACGTCGAATTCTCAAAACTCCCCAGCGTCGAGACGCGCGTATATACTATGGGCATGTACGGATTTGTCACGCGCTGAAGTATCGTGTTCGCCGTGCCCCGCAGGACTTCCAGCTCATATGGCAGGCTCAGCGCACCGGTCACAGGCGCGTGATCGTACTGGCGCCCGTTGGCGAGGATGTAGTATCCCGGAGCCTTTACGTCGTTCAGGTCTGCGCGCTCAGCGCCGCCGCTGGGTGACAATATCCCGTGCGCCAGATACGCCTCGGTATCAATCCGCTCGTTCAGCTCTTCGGCCAGCTCCGCTTCGGGCTTGCCGTATCGCATTGTCACCGTCACCGTCTCATCTACCGTGCCGCCCGCGTTGACGCCCAGCCGCAGACGCATCCCGACCGCGCCGTCCGGAACGGTGATCTCGCTCGCCGTATCCCTGATGTAGATCGTCGTGCCCCACGAGCTGGTATACCATTGCAGGCCACACCACACGCCGCTCGTCGCCGCCGTCGAAGTCTTGGTGCAGGTGAAGGTCTGGCCCGGCTCAAGCCCATACGGGAGCGCCGCGCTGTTGCTCCAAAGGTTGTTCACGCGCAGGCTGGCCGCCGTGCCGCTCACGTGGCAGTTGCCGTCAGCGTCCCACGCCCACGTGATGTCGGTCGTGGTCGTGCTCGTCTTGGTCAGGGTGGGCACCAGATCATAGGCGTTGTATGGCGCAAGCGCCCGGAAGGCGCCGTTGCCTACCGAGGCCGCAGCCGTGGCCGCGTCCGTCGCCGCCTGCATGCGCTGATACTCGGCCTGAATGTCGTCGATGTCAGGCACCGCGCTCCCCGGGTCCAGCTCCTCGCCGGTCGTGGTCGGTGCGACGTTGCCGGTGCAGGTGTACACCGCGCCCTTCACGCCTGCATCAGTCGTGTTGAAAATCGTCAGCGTGAAGCGCCCGGGCTCCGCGTAGCAGGCCTGCGGTAGCTCGATGATGCACTTTCCGCCCGCCACCGTGCCCGAAAGCATCAGCGTTTTGCCGTCCGCGCGGATGTAGCGCGCCGTGGCCGTGCCGTCGAAGGCGTAGTCCGCGCCCCCGCGTGTGGCCGATATAATAAACTCGTGCGAGTCCTGTTCGCCGCCGTACAGCTCGCCGTACAACGTATCCTTGCGCAGCGTCTCGTCGAGATTGACGGATTTCGGGATAAAGTAGACCGCCATGTTCAATCCCCCTGCCTCAGTGTGATCGTGATATACATGCCCTGCCAGCGCTCATCGATCAGCGCCACCAGCCGGGTGTAGTTGTCGTAAATCGTCGTGTTGTGGTCGCTGACGAACTCAATCACTTTTGTCGCCTCCGGGTCGCCGAAGGCCTGCGCCAGCGCCGGAAGCTCGCCTTCCGGCAGTGCGATGCTCAGCGAGCCGCCCGACCCGCCGCACCAGTGGACGGGATACTCGGCCCCGTTTGATAGCCTCACTTTGTACATTGTGCCTCATCCTCCCGCAATGCCTGCTTCAGCGCGGTCAGACGCTGTATCACGTCGCATATCGTCAGCGCCCGCTGCGCGCCGCGCTGATCTATCGCAGCGTCCAGCGCCACGATCATCTCGTCGATCAGTTTGATTTTGTCCATCATGCACCTCACTGCGACAGCACCGTGATCGATGTCACCGTGCCGCCGGTCGTCATGTAGTTGATCGTAGTCCATCTCGCCGGGTGCCCGAGCGCGCTGAAGGCGTTCGTCGCCGTCAGTGTGTCAGCGCGAAGCCACGTCGCCACGCTGGTTCCCGATGTCAGGTTCGTGATCCTCGCATTCGTCGCCCCGAGCTGGTTCGTCAGCGTCTCGCCGTTTAGCACGATCTTGTCCGCGCTGATCGTCACGCTCGATCCCGCGTCGTTCACCGCGGCGACAATCGAGGCGGCGTTGATCGAGCCGTTCGTCACGACGAGCGAGATGTTCCCGGCATTTACGCTGATGTCGCTTTTCATGTCGTTGAGGTTGTTGTTCGCGTATATGATCGTACCGCCGGCGCTGATCGCGACGCCGCTTTCCTGCAGGATGTCCTCGACGTTGGTCATGTCGATTTGATAGGCCCGCAGGCTGATCTGGTACTGGTTTGCGGTGATTTCTGTCTCGAACTCTGAGCGCTGAAGTTCCGCGTTTGTCTGGCCTCGGCCACCACCGCCGCGCCCACCTCCGCCGCCGCCGCCCGCTTGTGATGCCGTCTCGCGGCTGATGTAGATAATATTCGGGATATATGCGCCGATGACCGGGCGCGTCGCCGTTGGGTCGAGAAGATCGACCGTAAGCTGGACGATCTCAAGCTGAAGTTGTGCGCCGATGGGCTGAATATCAACCAGCGCCGTATCATGCAGTCTGATCGGCTCGTCCGCATACCCCAGCCGGTACAGGTCGCGCACCGTGCAATCGACCGTAACTTTGGGAGCGTTTGACGTCTTCAGTGAGGCCCATGTTTTCTCAAGCAGGATTTCCGCGTCGTCGATGTCGGCATTCTGATAAAATCCCCAGCGCGGTCTGCCGTTGCGCCCGTATAGCGCCGTCGCCTCAGGGTCTTCTATGTACGTCTGCCCGGATGGCTTCGCCGGGTGTTCTGCCGTCTGAGTCCACTCTGCGTCCGCGAAGGTCAGCGCCTGATTGTCAGTTGACTTGCCATAACCATACATGGCCGTTATAACTTCGCTGTCATCATAGACGACTCCCGCCTCGTCGGTGTTCTTGTCGAGGCTCAAACGAAGCCCGCGCCACGTGCCACCTGCAGGCACAATATCGAGGTATCGGCCCGTAATGCCGCTCGCGTCATAGGTCACTCGCGGCATGATGTACGCATTCCAGTTTGTCTCGATTGTTCTGACGCCCTGCCAGACGCTCCCGCGCGAGATGTCCGCGCTCTGCGTCCCGGTCGTCGTGTCCGTGCCCACCTGCCAAAGCGTCCCGGCCAGCAGCCTACCCAGTGCCGCGCCTGCCGTCTCGTCGGTGATCTTCACGTTGTCCGTGTGCTCGTCGCTCAGCTCGCTTATGACGATGTGCTCCGCCGTTGTCCGCTGATAGTGGTCAGGCTCGAGGCTCTCCACCTTCCTGATCTCGAAAAACTGGGAAACGCCCTCCGGGTCTGTGAAGCCGATGCGCTGCCCGCGCTGAATGGCCTTGCCGTCGATGTAGGGAAACTCCGCTGACAGGCTCATCTCCTCCACGGTCCACACCGCGCTCTCAGCGTCAGCCCGGGAAAAAAGCACCGCGTCCGCCGCCGTGAAGAACAAAAACTCCATTACATCCACCTCTCACGCCAGCGCACGGTGCCCGTGCCCGTGATCGTCATGCTGCCCATTTTCGGCTTTATGAATGTGGAGCCGAAGGTGTAGGCGCTCATGATGGACGCGCCGCCAACCGCTGCCGTCTGCCGGTTCAGGTCTATGACCATATCGCCCGCCGGTATCGCCGAAAATGTCATCGTGTCGCCGCCGTCGCTGTAGCTCTGGTTCGTGGCCTGCGCCGTCAGCGTCCGCGTGATCTGCATCAGCGGCGCGGCGCTCCCACTCACGTAAAACGCCGTCCCGCAGGCCGCCGTTCTCTCCGCCTCGGATGTCCAGAATGGGTTGTCCATCGTCGTGAACACGACGCGCAGCTTGCTTTCCCACCATTGCCTCAACGATGGCTCCGGGAGCTGGGTGCATATCGCCTCAAGATAGCGGCCATCATGCCCGGGCAACTGAAGCCGGCCGGGCGTGTCGCTGGCGGCCCACGCGTTGACGGCCAAAAGCGCATCTTGCCGCATCTGCCATTGGTCATCGATCAACGCGAATGATACCTCAACCGTTCGGCTTCTGGGTATGATGCGCACGAAATCCGCGCCCGCCAGCGTGCCTCGCTGACGGGCCACTGCATTAAGCGAAATGGGGGAGACCCGCACGTCCATGACGCGAACTTCAGGGACGACGCTTTCAAGCGCAATGTTGTTGAAATATATCATCCCTGCCAGCCGCTCCTTTCGAGATTCCTGTAGCTGTTTGCCTGCGACGCCGATATAACGCGGCCCACCGTGCGCCCGTCCAGATACACGTTCCCGCCCGCGCTCACGTTGTCTCGCATGACGCCGCCCAGAGCGTCGTAATCAATCGAGTTTGCCGTGCTCGCGCCGCCATACCGGAAATTGCGCCAAACCTGCGCCTCTGCTGCGGTCAGGATGCTTTCGCCCTCGTGGAGGACGCTTAGGTATCCGTCGAATGGCACATAATCGAGGCCGTTCGCGTTGCTGCCGTCGGGGACGTTGACGCTGTGATTCAGGATGCCGCCGCCGGGCGTAAAGCTCGTAAAGATATGTCCGCGGCCAAAACTGAAGCCGGTCGCCAGATCGAGCCGGGCGAGCTGCGCCAGAACGAGGTCGACCTCCGTCGTCAGGTCTGGCAGTTTCGCCGCGATGCCGTTAACCAGCCCTGACAACGTGCTCTCCATCGCTGTCTTTGCGCCGTCGGCGAGGTCGAGGTTCGTAATCATCTGGTTCGCGTCTTCGACAAGCCCTTGGAAAACCGCGTCAGCGTTAAGCCGTTGCATGGTGAGCATGTCCGTAAAGCCCTCTTTGCCCGCCTCGGCCTGCGCGAATGCGTCGTTGATGTCCTTGACCTGCTGCGCTGTCGCGCCTGTCAACGCGCCCAGATAGTCGTAACTCTCAAGGCTGCCGTCGCTCAACGATGCCAAAAGCTCCTCACTATATCCCATCTGCCGCGCCGTTATAATTCGCTTCTGGTATTCCTGCATGTACGAGATCTGGTCTTGCAGGCCCTTCAGCATGTTCGCCGCTGTGGGTATCGTGTTTTCCGCGTCTGCGATCTTGATCTGTATCTTGCCCTTGTCCTTAAGGTCTGCCATCTGAGCCGTCAGGTCTTTAACTTTGCTCCGTGCTTTTTCGGCTGGGCTTTCGATTTCGCCGAAGCCGTTGACGACAGAGCGCACCATTGTTTCGGTGTCCTCGCGAGTTTTGTCGTAATAATCATTTACGGCCTGCAACGCTGTACCCAGCCCGGTAAGTGCGTTCGTCGCTGTCGTGGCTGCCTCGCCCGTCAGGTAAAAACTTTCTGCAGTCTGTGTCGCGGCGGATTCGGTGTCGGACATTTTATCCTGAACCGCTTCTTCCTGCTGATTAAGTATATCCAGCGCGGCGTTGTAGTCGGCAACATACTGATCATATTTGTCGAGGGCTTTTTCTGCTTTGATGGTTGCTTTGTCCCAGTCGAACAGCGCTTGCGAGCGCTCGTCAAATCTGTCGCCCACGCCCCCGATAGCATTATTTATCCACCCGGCCCTGATCTGGGCTTCTTCGGCATCGGTCATGCCCATCATTGTTAGCTGCCTGCCGAGCCGCTCCTTCTCGGCCTGCGCCACCAGATATTCAGCATAAAGCGAATATCTGTCACCGTATTGTTCGCTCAGGGCTTGCCGTTTTTTGCCGATGTCAGCGAGCGTAGCCTGAAGGATCTCCGTCTCGCGCCACGCCGTGATATAATCCTGCAATGCTTTTGTGCCGCCCTCGACTTCTCCCGTCTCGGTATTGATGATCGATGACAGCCCAGGGATAACTCCGACCAATTGCTTGCAGATATTGAGCCACATCGCCTGAGCGTCTGCGACGTCCCCGGTCTCTATGCCCAGTGCGGTCAGATACTCCGCGTATTCGTCGGACGCGCCGAACAGGCCTGACAATACGGTTTCACTGTTTCCGCCTGTAAAGCCGGCCATGAACGTTTGCTTGAGCTTGTCCCAGCCATCAGCGCTTTGCGGGTCCAGCGAGTTTGCGCCCGCCGCCAGCGTTTCAAGCCACGCCTTTGTATCTTCGGCGCTTTCGCCGGTCAGGGCCGTCAAGGCTCCGGCGTCATCGGCCAGCGCGCCCAGGAGTGTTTTCCACGCCTCGGCCTTTTCGGTGCTCGCGCCGTCGGAATTGATAGCCGCTGACAGCGCTTCTATATTCGTGCCAGCGTTGGCAAGGCCGGTCAGTGCGCCCGTGTTGCCGAGCACAGCAATGAGCTTGTTCCATCTGTCAGGCGCCGTGGTTTCGAGCGCGTTCACGCCGCCGGTGATCTTGCTCAGGTATGCGCTCTCACCGTCATCCGTCAACGTGAAGGCGTTCAACTGGTTCAGTATATTTACCAGTGCTTGCGCCTTTTCTGCCGTGCTTTCTATCTCGGCTACTTTCGTCGCCGTATCGAGGGAGATGTCGTTGAAATCGTCGAATATCGTCTTGTCGTTGTTCTGCGTCAACGTGCCCAGCATATTGTTCGCCGCAGTGACGACACTTGTAATTGTAGGCAGGAGCGTTTCGCCCAGTTTCGTCTTGAGGCTCTCGATGTTCGTCTCAAGCATGCGCATTCCATTCGCGTATCCGTTGCTCGTCCGTGCGAAGTCGCCCTGGGCGTCGGCGGTCGCCTGCATTATGTATTGGTATCTGAGCATGATCTGTTCGCCCTGATCCATTTGTGCGAACGTCTTCGTCAGCCCCTGTTGCAGCGCGAATGCTTCGAGATTCGCCGTTGACATGTTAATGCCCAGCTGCTTTAGCGGTTCGGTCTGGCCGCTTATGCCGGACTGGATTTTCTGGAATGCGCTGTCGAAGTCCAGATTGTAGAATGATGCCATGTCTGCGGCGAGCCCCGCGAGGTCGGTGCTCATCTTCATGATTTCCGGGCCTGCCATGCCGGATGATTTGGCCATCGCGCCGAGCGTTGACGCAAACCTTTTCGCCTGGGTCTCTGTCAGGCCGAATTGTTCCCCGGCCTTGCGCGCCCACGCGTCAATCTTTCCGCTGTCCTCGCCGAATGTCGCATTGACAACATTTTGCACCTCTTCGAGGTCGGACGCTGCGTTGATTGCTTCCTTGCCGAGCTTCAGAAGTTCCTTGCCCGCATTAATGGCAAAATCCTTAATGCGCTCGACATCAAACGCCCGCCCGAAGGCTTGGCTAATGTCGTCGCTGCTTTCTTCGGCCGCATTCGTCCACCTGCGGCTCTCGCTGCGTATTGCCTCGGTTGTCTCGTCGAGGGCCTCGCGCAGTGGCCTGTTGTCGCCTTCGATCGAAAATACAACGCGCCCGTCATCAGCCATTATTACCACCTGCCATACTTAAAAGTCCGTCAAAAATGCTCCGCACCGATCGGTCGTAATTCTCGGCCATCTCTTCGTCCGTCAGCTCAAGCGCGTGCGCGACTTTTGCTTTTGCCAGCCATGCGCGCTCCTCGGCGTTCCACTTTGTGGGCTTCGGCATGGGCCGCGCTCGGATCGTCAGCACGTCTGAATATCTCGTGCCCTCCGCGATGCCTGCAAGGAGTGCCGTAAACTCAAACCAGCTCAGATGATCGCGCCAAAGATTTATGCCGTATTCCTGATAAAATGCCGCGAAAATAAGCTCGGCGTCTTGGTCGATGTCCGTGATTTTCTTGTTGTCACTCGCGCCGCGTCTGTCACCGAAAAGTAATTCGCGCAGCGCTTTCAGTAGCTCAATCTGTCTGCTTCGCTTTCGTGGCGGGTGTCGCATCATGCAGCGAAGCGCGAGCCAGTCGCGCGCCTCATCGGTCAGGTCGACGCGCGTCATGATTTCGTTCATGCGCATCACGTTTCTGAAGTCGGTGTCTATCCTGTACCGCCGCCCGCTGACCGTGACGTGGGTCGGGATTTTATCGTGTATGCGCATAGGCTCTCTTTTGTGCCCGCGTGACTTTTTTATTCAGGCGCTCTGAAAAATACTGTGAGCAGATCGCGAAAACGCACCCCGCATTCTCCCGGTAAAACTCAAACAGTTTCTCGGCCTGCGCTTTGCCGAAAATCGTCTCGGCAAAATATCGGGCTATTTCTTCGAGCTGTTCCTCGCCGCCCTCTTGCTGTAGCTGTATTGACTTTTCCCGAACATTCAGCAGCCCGGCCACCATGCGCTGGGCGTCGCCGTCGACCGTCAGGCGGAGCGTTTCGCTCCCTTCTTTGATCGTCAGCGTGTCATGCACGCGGTTCAGCGTCAAGGGCCGCTCGAATAGCCGCCGGACATAATCAAATATCATGGTGCCCTCCATATGCAAAAAATAGGGAAGGCGCTATAGCGCCCTCCCTGTTGTGTTGATGTCCGTCAGGTCACATCCGTAACCGTCGGCGTGCCGTTGAAGTAGATCGTGCAGCCGAAGGCGTTCACGTCCAGCGTCTGGCCGCCGAAGCTGGTCACGTCGCCGATGGTGGCATCGCAGATAATCTGTTTGCCTTCAGCCACGATCTTGACCGAGGTCTTGCGATCGTCGCCGAGCGCAAACTGCTTGCTCACGATGTAGTCCTGCGCAGGATCGCCCACGATGCGCCGCCCGCTCACGCTGATCTGCGGGGCCGCGCCGGTTACCTCATTGTGCGCGAAGCCCTGGCCGCACAGGAAAAAATACTGCTGATTCTGCTCGTTCGGCGTGAACTCCATGCCCTCGATGCCCTTGCACAACTTGGCATAAGTCCACGTCGTGCTGCTCAGCTCAGTGCCGATGTACAGCTCGTTCGCCCAGTTGGGATTCATCCAAATCACTCTCCCATAAAATAATACCTGACCGACAATGCGCCGGCCATCAGCCATTGGTTGTTATCCTCTCGCCCTATGACGCTCGGCCACGTATAAGTCGTGATGTCTACGATCTCCCACCCATACGCCGAAGGATACGTGCGAAGCCGTGTCAGTTCCTCGAATATTCGCGCCATGTCGTCAGATAGGGTCTGGAGGTTTGACTGCTTCGCGTTGATCGTCACATCGAGGGGGATGTATTGTCCTTTGTCCAGATAGGTTTCGTTCGTGCTCGAAGGCCCAGGCTCGCATACGATGCCAGGCCCCGTCGGGAGTGCGCCGCGCGTGACGGTTGCGAACAGATGCAGACCATTCATGAGATTAATCACGGCCTCAACCACTTCATTCATCACGCTCAATGCGCACCTTACCTCCCATCAGGGCCTGAAGTTGTCGTGCCCACTTTTCGCTGTACCGCTCTTTCGCCGCTTCTGCCCATCGCCACGTGGCCTGCGGATTCATGTCGGCGTACGCCGTCCTGATCTCCCAGTATTGCCTCTTGGCGTATGGAGTTTGCCATATAAGCTTTCCCTCCGCGAGCCTTGAATGTATGAGGCTTGATGCGATGAGCGCGCCGGTGTCCATCTTGCAAAATTCATTACAGTCTGCGAGAATCTCTTCAGCCATGGGCTGCATTATCGCAGGATCAGAGATGTCAAACCTTTCGAGCACGCGCGCTTCGTCAAACTGGATCTTGATCGACATTATACGCACCCCACTTCATAGTGGTGCAGATCATCGTCGGCCTCTCGCAGCGCGTCAACCGTCATCACTGTGTATGTTTGGCCGCGTACCGTTACGCGCATGTCGCCTCCGGCCTCGTGCGCGCTTTCGAGAAGCGCGGGCCAGTCCAGATGCGGGGTCGAGCGTCTCGCGTCAACGAAAAGCACAGACCGCAGCTGCTGATCTGTGTTCGTCTTGTTCTTCCTGATCTCGGTCGTCGGCTGCATGTGAACGTGCTGTACCGTATAGTGCGCGTATGTCTGATTCTGATACAAATCGACGCCCGTACATACGTCCACCTCGGCTGTCGTGCGTAGGATGCGCGCCGGTATCGGTGCAAGCATCAGTACCACCACCCAGCCGCGAACGGTTCGCCCGCTGTCGGAACCTGCGGATTTATCAGCCCGGTCTGTTCGAGGTAGGAGACGGACAGCGGCGAGATTGCCGCCGAAAGTCTCCCGGCCCCTGCTCCCGTGCTGGCCTTGCCCTGAACCGAAACCTTGCCCACTGTCCATCCGCCGTCTGAGCTGTCCCCGGTCGCCGTCTCGGTGCCGTTGACCGCGAAGAAATCGACCTGCGCACATACAGCCTTCTTGTAGAGCGTCTGGATCATCTGCGGATATGAGCTGAAATTGTCTCCCGTGACCGCCCAGCGCGTCATAGCGCCCACGACGTCTTCAGCGCGGGCGCAGAGCGCCGGGAACGAGGCCTCATCGGCCTCGCTCCCCACGTAGACGGTCGCATAGTAATCGAAGTCTACAAGCGCGCTCATGTGCTCACCTCATCAGGTGCCGACGACCAGCGTGGTGCTCCCGCCGCCGACCACATAGCCGGTCTGGATGTTCACCAGTGCCACGGTGATGTACTTGCCCGCCGTCTGGCTGGTCAGGGCAATCGGATTCGCCGTCGCGTTGGCCCAGGTCTTGGTCGCGTCAGGCACGGCGCCATAATTCAGGGTGATCGCCGCGTCGTTTCCGGTGCTGTACACCAGCTTCAGGCCCGCCACGGGATTGCCGTCTGCCCAGATACCCGCACCAGAGACAGCCACGTTGGAAGCGCCCGCAGCGCTGCCGGCGGTGGAGGTCACGGTCAGGGAGCCCAGGGACGGGGCCGCGCCGAGGTTGGCGTACACGCCCGCCTGCCGCTGGTTCAGGATGAACACGCCGTAGTAGTAGCGTTCATAATACAGGTACTTGCCCTTGCTCTGAGCGGTGGGGGCGCTCATCATGCTGGTCTCGTACTTGATGGGCGCGGCCACAGCCATCGGGTCGACCAGCAACATGTTGATCTGCTGCGCGTTGGAAGTGTCGACGGCCCAGCCCTCGGTGAAGATGTAGGCGGTCTTCATCATGTCCTCGGGGACCTCGATCACGGTAACGCCGTCCAGGCGGGCGATGTTGCGGTCAACGTCGCGGATGCCGTTGGTTACCTCGATAAACCGGGTCATGCCGGTCGCCTGCTTCAGCAGCTTGTAGGTCGCCGGGGTCATGTACGCGATCACGCGGTCGCGGTTCACGCGCTGGTTGACCATGTAGGCCAGAGCGTTGTCCCACTCGCCGAGGATGTTCGCCGCGCTCAGCTGCGTGGTGCTCACGCCGCCGAAAGCAGATGCGAAGCTCGCCAGCTTGGAGGCCATGAAAGCGTCCATCTCTGGCACCTTCTGAAACTCGGTGAACGCGCGGGTGATGTTGGCGATGGTCGCCACCAGGTTGGTCTCGTCGATGTCCATCGGGTCGACGAGGGTGTCCCACTCACGGTCCATCTGCAGCTCCACGGCCTGCAGCTCGTTGTTCCAGTTGCGGTTGAAGGTGCCGGTGATCTGGTCACGGTTCACCGCCCGCGCGCCGCTGGTGGTCAGCGTGGGGATGTACATGGTCTTGCCCATGCCAGGGCGGTACAGCGTGGAGTTGGGGGACGCCCAAATCGCGCCAAAGTAGGACAGATACGGATACGCCTGGGCCAGCGCGCGGCTGTACTCAGCAGCGTAATTCACAGGATCCTGAGAAAAAGGCATGTTCATTTCTCCTTTCGGTCATTTCTTGTCGGGGACGAATCCCCACGCCTTGGCGAAGCCGCTCACCGCGCCTTCGTCGCCCTTGGGCATGCTGCCCTCAGTGGGCGCTCCGAATGTGGGTTTCTGGCCCGCCGGTGCCTGGGCTGGCGTGAAATACTCCTCGTAATTCTCGCGGATGCCCTTCAGTTGTTCCTCGACGGATTTCGCGCCGTCTGCGCGGTCGATCATGCCATAGACCGTCTCGAAAAACTTGGGCTTGACACCCTCGTACTCCTTGGAGCCTCGCGCCGTCTGCATCTGCTTATAGGCGTCATACTCGCCCTGCAGTGCCTTGTATGCGTCGCTCTCCTTGGGGTCGGGTGCCTTGATGCCCTTTTCCCATTCCGCCTTGGCATTGGCAAGCGCTGTTTCCTGAGCCTGGGCCGCCGCGCCCTTGGCGATATACCCATCGTCCAGCGCACGGCCGTACAGGCCGAAAACCTGTTCCGTTCGCTGCTCGGGGGTAAGGCCCTCGTTGTTCATGATGTCGTTCAGCGCTTTGCGGGTGAAAATATTGCTCATACTCCTCCTTTATGCGGCCTGATAGAGTGATAGGCCGATGCGTGTTTATCGCCCCGCCGGGCGTGATGGTATGAAAAAACCGCCATGACGGCGGTTCGATCATCACTTCTTTTTCTTCGCAGGCTTGGTGACCTCATACGGGTTAGGGATCTCCTGCCCGCATTTCAAGCAGAAGAAAACACAGTTGGTGCATCTGAAAAGGCTGTGGTCGCAGGTCATCAGTATCACTCCTTCTTTTTATTCAAACGTTCCCGAACCATTCGTTCATCCTGTCGCGTGTCTCGGTCGGGAAGGTCGTCGGATCGTAACTGTCCTTCGGCGGGAACGATGCGTTGACCGGAGTATACTCTCGGTTTTTTCGCCGCGCCCGGCCAGTCTCATCACAAAACGCCTGTATCTTTTTGCCCGCTTCGTTTACCCTGCGCTGTTGGGCCTTGATCTCGTCATCGGTTGCGCCTTGCTCTTTGAGCGCGGCCAGTTTCAGTCGCTCCTGACGGATCCCGCGTTCGAGTGCGCGCTGTTGCTGGCTCTCTTTGTATGTCTTCTCGTTGTCTTCCTCGTCCTGCGGTTGCCCCCGCAGTGTGGAAAACCTGGGAATGAAAGCCATAGGGTAATGACCGCAGTTGATGCCGAACAGGCCCGCAGGTTGCCCGCGTGAAGTCTCGCTTTCCGAATATGCGTGAATCGCGTTTCCGTCCAAATCCTGCACGTCTATGGCCGGGCCCTTGTTGATTATTTTCCCCTGCCATGGGTAGCATAGCGGGCGCGCGCCGTTGTGGCTGCTCACCTGATATGTGTCGACGCCGTACTCCTCGCAGCGCTCGAATACTGCCTCGTTCGCCGTATTGTGCAGCGTTGTCCGAATGTCCATAGCCACATATGCCTCGGGTGACCAGTGCCGCCCGGCGTGATCGACGAACCCGGTCAGCCCGTTGTCGCACATTTTTTGGACCGCGTCATGCATCGCCTGATTCCATGACGACACGCCCATGATCGTTTCGCCCGCAGCGACGTTGACGAACTCCTGCGTGAGCTGGATGCGGTTCACGATGTCGCTGACCGTGGCCTGATATGCCGCCTGCGTCGATTCGAGCATGACCGTGTTCACGAGATTAAGCTTGTCAGCGCTCTGCTTGTAGTATGATCTGAATGCCTGCATCTGGTTCGGCGCCAGTGTCGGCTCAATGGGGGCTTTAGACGTAAGGCCTTCTTTTGCTGCGCGTTGAAGTGCTGGCTCTTCGTTCTTCAGCGCATCCATGATCGCGCTTTCGAGCGCTTCCTGTAGTGCCGCGTCTGCGCCGCCGAGGCTGCTTGCGATGATCTCGACGGTCTCTTTGGTGATCTGGCCCATCTGGGCCAGCATCCGAACCTGATACTCGAAAAGCTCGCGCGGCTCTTTGCCCTTGTTGATGTACGGGAAATATCGTGCGAGATTTAGGATTATCCTGTCGGTCACGCCCTCGTATACTTCAGCAATGGCCCAGCCCAGCTCGTCAAGGTAACGCGGCCTCATTTGTTACTCTCCCGTCCCGCCAAACAGGCGCGTTATGTCAACGGCGTTTCCTGTGCCCTCGCTTCGGATTCTTTCAAGCTCTGCCTCGGCCTGTTCGGGTGTCAAGCCCTGACCGTATTTCTTATCCGTCATGAACGTGTATTTGCTCAACAGCCCTGCGCCGACCAGCATCACGCCCTCGTTTATGTTCGTCTGTCGATCCTGCGTCACGCCATCGTCGAACACGACGTTGACGTGATAGCCGCCCGCCGCGAGGGCCGCGATTTTTTGCCCCTCGAAGTCCATGTCGTAGAGAATCGCGATGTCGATGATGTTCCGCACCATATGCTCGATTGCGGGCCTGATCTGGTTCTGCACCGTCTTGATGGTCTTATACGTCTTGCTGTTCTCGCTGACCACCTCGGTCGCGGTCTTTATGCCGCTGTGCTGATCGAATGAGAACGTTGACGCGCTGAAGCCGACCTGAAGACACAGGATGGACAAAAACGCGTTGAGCGCGGCGACGTGTTCCTCGACCCTGATCTCGACGCTGTTGTCTATGATCTTCAGATCGTTCGGGTCGTCACTGGCAAGCGCCTCATACGTTTCATCGGTCGCGTCGAAATACCGCCTGAGCGCGCCAGTCTGCGGGTCGACGATTGTACGCACGGCCCGCGCCGGGACGATGATCCGTTTCTTGCCCAGCCGGAACTCACGCACGAACGAATCATAGCAGATGTCCAGCGCGTGGAGCGTTTCGAGCGCGTTGCCGTATATGCTCACGCCCAGCGGGCTGTTATCGTCGATGTTGTTCGCAATCGGCGTCCTGAAGTACGAGAACAGCGAGTCCTCGACCGGTATCTCCGTCCTTTCATCAAGATACGGGTAAATGTCCGCGAGGGGCCAGCGCACGCCGAGGATGTCCTGATCACTCCCCGGAACGCCGCCCTTTTGCATCTCGCTCCGGTACAGTTCGTTCGTGACGACGTATGTCGTGCCGTCCCATTTATGCCACTCGAGGCGGGTGTAATAATACCCGGCCTTCGCTTTGCGGGAGATGAAAACGCCTTCGGTCACGCGGGCATTATCCCATGCAATCGGGATGAACTGATCGGCCATACAGTATCCGAGTCTGATCGTGCCGGAGCCCGGGATCTCGTTTCCCTCGTCGTCGTGCCGAGCTTCACGCCAGACCTTAATCGCAGCGCCGCCCAGTGCGAGGGCCTGCTCGATAAGTTCCTGCATCTTTTCGCTGAATGCGTTCTCCGTCAAAACATGATTGACGAACGCGCCCAGCGGGTCAGGGCTCTCGTCGGTGCTTTCGCGCCCGTCCATTGTGACGTTGACTTCGCACTCCTCGCCCCAGACGAGCGAGGCCAGCTCCGCGCAGATCGCCTTCGCGGTATTCAGCCTGAACAATTCGCGCTCGCCCTTCGCGTTGGCAATGGTTGGGGCCTTGACGATATGCCAGGGCTTGTACAGTCCACGGTAAAGCCATTTCCAGACGAATATGCCGAACTCGTAAAACTGCGAAAAAGCCGGGACGCCGCCCAGCTCAAAAACTGTCCTGAAGCTCCGGGCTATGCCCGTCTCAGCCGCGCCACGCTGCACTATGCGCCGCCCCCATTCTTTGACTTTGTTTAGCCATTGCATATGTCATCTCCACCCCTCGATGAGGATCGGGATCTCGCGCTCGAAACCGTACTCCATCGCGTCGAGCGAGTCGATGTTCGTTGTGCCATCGTCCAGCCTGACGTCCTCGGTTATGTATTTCCCGTCCCAGAGTGCGTCCTTTAATGCGCCGATCGTCTGTTCGCACACTCGTTTAATAGCGAACCGCCCGGAACCCATCAACAATAATGTTGCCCTTATGCGGTCATTGATCGGGCGTTTTCGCGCGTCGCCGATGTTGACGCCCAGCCCAGCAGTCGATGCAGCCTGCCTCAGTCCGTTTATGAGCGTCTGCTCCGCACTGTCGCACCATACGTCCGAGACGATCCACCGGGCCTTGCATCGCCGCACAAAATCGACGAACGCCGCCGCGAGCGCGACCGGGTCGAGTGCCCGTTGTTCGTGGTATTCGTCGAGAATGACGAGCCGCTGCCGTGACGTGAACCCGACCGCGCAGAATGCGTGCGCCGATGTGCCGCCTCCGAAGTCCACGCCGATATTGACGCGTGTAACCGCCTCGCCCTGCGGCAGATCGTCCACGATGAATTTATCCGGCGAATCAAGGAAAGGTCTGTAGATCGCGCCCTCGGCTGCAACCCATAGCCCCCGAATATACCGGTCATACAATACCGTGCCCGCGTACTCGCGCTTGAGATTGTCGACGAATGTCTGGTCGAGGAATGGGTTGTCGTCTATTGTGTACGCCTGTTGAAATATATCGGCGTCGCTGTCAAGAAACTGCTTGAACCAGTGACGCGGGTTGTCTGGGTTGCACGTGCCGTCGAAAACCGAGTAGGGTTTATCGAGACGGCTCTTGAGCATCTCGAACACGCCCTGGTTCCACGTCGTGATCTCGTCGCCGTAGCAATATTTGATCGACGCGCCCCGGAGCCTGTTGACGTGCGCCTCGTTGTCCGCGCCGAGGATGAATACCTGCTGACCGAACATCGTGCAGGAGTTGTCCGTCCTGATATTACTGATCCTGCCCGGGCCGTATATCGTGACCATCGGCAGGATCACGTTTCGCCTGACCGTCTCCCGCGTGTTGCCCAGAATGACGTTAAGCCCCTCACGTCCCGCCACAGCCACAAGCCGCCGGGGGATGAGGAAATAGTCCATGTAGGTTTTGCCCGATCTGGTCGCGCCGGTCTTGACGTTCCAGCGGTGGGAACAGCCGCGCCAAAAAGCGAGCTGCTTTTCACTGCCTGGCTGCATCGTCCCACCTCTTGAGCATCGCCATGAGCGGGTCGTCGGTATCGACCGCGCCTGTCTGCGGCTTGTCGCGCCACTTATCAGGTCTGCGATTCTTGAGCCAGTAAATCTGCGCGGTCGTATCGGGTGCGATGTAAATCTCTTCCTCGACGAACTCGATATGCTCTTCCTCTATCGTGCCTTTATCCTTGAGCTGTCGCTTCATTTTGACCTTGATCGGCTTTTTGATCGTGACGGTGTACCCGGTCGCACGTTTGAAGAGCGCGTTCTCGACCTCGATGTCCACCGGAGCCTTCCCTTTTTTTAAGGCTTCCAGAATTTCCGGGAAGCGGTGGTCTTTCCATTCGCACAGCGTCGAATAAGATACGCCCATATTGTGCGCGATCTGTTCGTCGGTCAGCCCGTCCCGCGCCCATCCCTCGATGCGTAGCAGGCCGTCAGGGGTCAGCCACTCCTCATACTTGCCTTTCGCAATGGTGAATCACCCCCGATTAAACCACTGTTCATAAACTGCCGTTGCAACCTGAGCCATCATAACAGGCGGAACGGACATGCCAGTAACAAAATTCGCATCTTGGTCGCCGAAATCATAGTCTTGCGGGAAAGTTTGTATGTTCCTCTTGTCTCCCGCTGACTGTCTCATTCCATCGAATCCGCGATAACTTTCGCTCCCGCTGACGTTTGTATGTGCAACATTCTCGTCCCAGTCGATTTTTTGAAGGAACCCGCTTGCCTTATTCCTGATTCGCTCACTTATGTCTCCAAGGTCTTTGTCTCGCCTTGTCCTTTTCGCTAATAATTTTCCGGCAATACTATCTGGATCAACATAGATTCCTTTTTCCGTCCTAACCTCTCCAAACAAAATCGGCTTTTCCTGGAACTGCAGCACCAGCTTCGGGAATGCCTGGTCTTTCCTCTGCGCCACAAAAAAGCATCGCTCCCGCTTTTGCGGCACACCCATAAAGGCGGCGTTCAGCAGGAACAGTTGAACCTTGTAGCCCGCCGCGTCAAACGCCTTGAATATCTCATTCACATAGCCCTTGGCGTTGCCTTTCAGCAACCCTGAAACGTTCTCGGCAATGACCACGCGGGGCTGTAGCTTTTGTGCGATGGAAATAAAATAAAAGAACAGGTCGTCCAGCTTTTGCCGCGCCTGTCCTTCTCTGAATACCTTCTCTTTGTTCCAGCCCTTTTCGCGCTCCCCAGCCGTGCTGAATACCGAACAGGGCGGCGAGCCGTCCAGAATGTCAAGGTGAAACAATTCCTTCGGCAGTTCCGCATCCGGGATTTTCAGAAACTCGCGCACGTCCATGAGATATGGGAATCTCGGATGATTGTTCGCCTGATAAACCTTCATGACGCGCGGGTCAATTTCCACGTTTCCGATCACGTCATATCCTGCCAGCTTATAGCCCATAGACGAACCACCGCCGCATGAAAAGCAGGAAAACACGGTCAGGCCATTTTTCTTGACGTTGGCAAGGTCTGACAGATACCACTTCCACGGGAATTTATGGGTTGAACTTGAATCCACAGCGCGGGCATTCACATTTGAACTTGTCATCGCCGAAATCCTCCTCGCTGTATTCGGTGGCCCCCTGTCCCGTATATGGCGTTTCAGATGCCTGCCCCGTGTGTGGCGTTTCAGATGCCCCCCCCCGGTATATCATCGAAGCCAAAGTCTGACATATCGAAGTCCAGGGCCATCTCGTCCAGCTCCGCCTCCAGCGCGGTGAAATCCCAGCCGCTTTCGTTGGTCTTATTATCCGCCAGCCTCAACGCCTTGATCTGCGCCTCCGTCAGGTCATCCGCGCGCACGACCGGCACGGTATCCAGCCCGAGCTTTTCCGCGGCCATCAGTCGCCCGTGACCGATGACTACCACGTTGTCCGCGTCAACCACAATCGGCTGACGGAACCCGAACTCGCGGATGCTGTTCGCGATGTGTTCGACCTGATCGTCCGGGTGCTGCTTCGCGTTGCGCTCGTAGGGATGCAGACTCGACACCGGCAGATATTTGATCTTCATCTGGTTCATACTCTCAACGATGCCCCGCGCTCCCACCATACGCCATGATGGGACATCAACCCTCCCACGAAAATAGAGCGGCCACTCCCTCGTGGTCGCTCTTTGACTGCATATACTATATCATAGTTCGATGTGCTATTGTGTGTCGATTTGCGGCACCTTCACAGCCTGTAGTGCTCGCCCGTGCATGTGCCGCACTCTGTCATAGCTGTAGTTCATTTCGACGGCTATTTTCTCCCAGCGCATGCCCACGATATATCGCAGTTCGAGCAGCTCTCTGTACCGCGCGTCCTCGACCGCGTCAATCGCCTCACGAATCAGGCGCTTCACCCTGCATAGTTCGTTTATCTCGGCCCTGACCGCCGCTTCGTATTCCAGCACTTTTATCGATGTGTCCGTCCAGTCTCCGCTTCCACCGCCGCGCGGCATTCCAGTGATCTGGGCCGTTGCTTTCTCCAGCCGTGAACGTATACGGGCTATTTCCTCGGTTCGCCGTTCGATGCGCTTGTCAAGTCGATATGCCTGACTCAAAAATTCCTTTGCCGTCATGGCATCACCGCCTGCAAGGTGCGAATATGTTCACCTCTTTCGCCGTGCTCAAACCGGGCCTGTCTCGCCTTAATGAACGGCTCGAACGAACCATAGCGGGCGTAAACCCCGCCTTCTTCCAGTATTTCAAACCCGTGATCGCCTTCATAGTGGTTGCATATCCGGCAATTCCACCCGTAAATCGAGTTCATAAAGAACAACTTGCCACATTTACGGCATCGGCACAGCCATGACTCGTCTTTTGAGAACATCGTGAAACGTTCTCGTTCATTTTCCTCGATGCCAGCGTCGTATCCGCACAACTGAAACGTCATATCAGGATAACCGATAATCACCTCGCGCCCGCTGTCGTGTCCGGTTTCCTTGCACAGCATTATGATCTTTTTCTCGTCTTCCGCGCCCATTATCCCTTTGCATTCGAGGAACGTGTCCTGCTCTGGGAGATAAAAGTCAGGCAGATACATTGT
>Ga0310697_10000943_pt1 | contig 36409 bp, 37 predicted proteins | sample 172DNAGHGlowgp2_FD_203883 | JGI IMG/M metagenome (GOLD analysis project Ga0310697, IMG submission 203883) | Sheep rumen microbial communities from Palmerston North, Manawatu-Wanganui, New Zealand - 1728 DNA GHGlow gp2 (v2) (version 2) | ecosystem: Host-associated > Mammals > Digestive system >... | reverse complement strand
GCCGCCTCCGTGCACCGAAGAGCCCGTTTCTGTGCACCGCCACTGGGTTTTGCCACCCCCGTGCACCGAAGTGCCCATTTCCGTGCACCGCCCCCGTGTTTTGCCGCCTCCGTGCACCGAAGTGCCCATTTCCGTGCACTTGCGTTTGGAAAAAACGCAGGAGAAAGCTAACTTTGCAATATATGAACAAAGAACAGATACTGATCCGCATAACCGGCAGGGACAGGGTGGGGCTCACCGCTTCCATCATGGATATCCTTGCTTCCTACGACGCTGAAATCCTTGATATCGGCCAGGCCGATATCCACAGCAGCCTGTCCCTTGGCATTCTTGTACGCATAGACGACAGGCAGTCGGGCCCCATGATGAAGGACCTTCTTTTCAAAACCACCGAACTGGGAGTGAACATAGGCTTCGACCCCATCAGTGACGATTCCTATGAAGATTGGGCCGGCAGGCAGGGAAAGAACCGCTATATCCTCACCGTGATAGGCAGGAGCCTTTCCGCAAAGCAGATTCATGAGGCATCGGAAGTGGTTGCAAGGCAGGAACTTAACATAGATTCCATTAAGCGACTCACCGGCCGCCTGAGCATTAAGCATCCGGAGCGCAACGTGCGTTCCTGCATAGAGTTCTCGCTGCGCGGAACACCTGTGGACAAGGCTGCAATGCAGAAGGAGCTCATGAGCCTCTCGCGTGAAACAGGCATGGATTTCTCTCTCCAGAAGGACGATATGTACCGCCGCATGCGCCGTCTTATCTGCTTCGATATGGATTCTACTCTCATTCAGACGGAGTGCATAGACGAACTGGCAAAGCGGGCCGGTGTGGGCGACAAAGTGGCTGCCATCACGGCCAGCGCCATGCGTGGCGAAATCGACTTCAAGGAAAGCTTCACGCAAAGGGTGGCTCTTCTCAAGGGCCTTCCCGTCTCCGTGATGAAGGAAATCGCAGAGAATCTGCCCATTACCGAAGGCACCGACCGCCTTATGAACGTACTCAAGACCTGCGGCTACAAGATTGCCATCCTCTCCGGAGGATTCACCTATTTCGGCGAGTATCTGCAGCGCCGCTACGGGATTGACTATATGTATGCCAACGAACTGGAGGTCGATGACAACGGCCTCCTCACCGGTCGCTACGTGGGAGAGGTTGTGGATGGCCGCCGCAAGGCCGACCTTCTGAAACTCATTGCCCAGACGGAAAAAGTGAATCTTGCCCAGACCATCGCAGTGGGCGATGGTGCCAACGACCTGCCGATGCTGATGGAAGCAGGCCTTGGAATCGCTTTCCATGCGAAGCCGCGGGTGCAGCAGAGCGCACGCCAGTCGCTAAGCAGCGTGGGCCTGGACGGAGTGCTCTACTTCCTGGGATTCAAGGACAGCCATCTTGGCGAACAAGGAATGATGAACAATGCGTAAACTCTGGTTCCTGCTTGCGGCAGCGCTCCTTGCCGCATCCTGCGATTTCGTTGTACCCGCGTCCGAGGGGATGGAAATCCCGGCAGCCGGTCCCGCCGACAACATAGTGGTGTATCAGGGCTATACATCGGCCTACAACACCGAAACGCTCATTCCCAACTGGGTTGCCTATGAACTCACGGACGAAGAGACCCGTGGCGATGCCGGCCGTGAAGACAAGATGTTTTCCATGGACAAGTCGTTCAAGGGCCCTCAGGCAAGGAGGGAAGACTATTCCGGCAGCGGCTGGACAAAGGGCCACATGGCTCCTGCCAAGGATCTCGCCTGGAGCGATGAGGCGCTCACCGAGACATTCTTCTTCATGAACGTGTGTCCCCAGAATGAGACCCTTAACGCCAAGGACTGGAACTATCTGGAGAAGCAGGTACGCAAATGGGCGCGCGAGTACGGAAAGGTCTGGGTTGTGAGTGGCCCCATTGTGGGGGAGAACAAGTACGGCACAATAGGGGAGGACCATGTGGTTGTTCCAGATGCTTTCTTCAAGGCGGTGATGGTGGTGAGCGGCAGCCTGTACAGCTCCATCGCTTTCATCATGGGCAACGACAGCCAGCGCTACTATCTGGCCGACTGTGCCCTGTCTGTGAACGAGCTGGAAGCCATTACCGGACTGGACTTCTTCCCATCTCTGTCCGACGACATCGAAGACCTGGTGGAGGCCAGCTACGACTTCAAGGTCTGGGGAATCAAATAAAAAAAACGGGCAGCATCTCGCTGTCCGTTTTTTTGTAACCTTATGGCAGGGGAAATTATTTCTTCCTGCTCTTGTATCTCTGATAGAACATATCCACGCGGCCGGCGGTATCCACGAGCTTCACCTTTCCGGTATAGAACGGATGGGAAGTGTTGGAAATTTCCAGCTTCACGAGGGGATATTCAACACCTTCCACAGTAAGGGTCTCCTTGGTGGGAGCGCAGCTGCGGGTGATGAACACCGTTTCGTTGGACATATCCTTGAAAGCTACAAGACGGTAGGTTTCGGGATGAATTCCTTTCTTCATTTCAATTACACTTAATTGTTAACAATTTGCGGGCGCAAAGATACCTAATCTTTCCGGATAAAACAAATTTTTCTGAAAAGACTTTTATGCAGTATTAGCAAAAAAAATTTGGAGTTTGAAAAAATAGTCGTATCTTTGCACTCCAATCCGCTGGGTTCGTATAACGGTTAGTACTCGAGATTCTCAATCTCGCAATAGGAGTTCGATTCTCCTACCCAGTACCAACAATCCTTATTTCCACCATAATGGGCGGTTGTAGCTGAAATTTTCAAGCTCTGCCGCCCATTTTTCGTCTTTATACACGGAGTCGGCCCTGTCTATGTACAGCACACCGTCCAGATGGTCGCACTCGTGCTGGAAGATCACGGCGGTGAAGCCTTCTACGGTTTCGGTGCATTGGCTCAGCGATTCCGGATTAACGTAACTAATCACAACGCTTTCGTAGCGGCGTACGGTTCCGCGCATGCCAGGGACGGAAAGACATCCCTCGGGCCCCGGATTCATGGCGCCCATCAGGGTGTCGATGTGGATGTTCAGATAGCACTCGAAAGGTTCCCCCTCCTTGTCCAGTCTCTGAACCCATACAAGACGCTTGTTTATCCCCACTTGAGGCGCTGCAATTCCCACTCCGTCCTGGGACGGGTCCGTTACGGTGGACAGCATCTTGGCCATAAGGGTCCTGAGCCTGGGGGAGCGAAGTTCCGCCCTGGTGAAATCCACGCTGGGAGTGCGCAGAATGGCACTGTCCTGCGGAAGTACGGTTACATACATCACGTCGGGGGAAGAGTCTATCACCCTCCGTTCCCATTTGCTGAAGGGCCTATGGAAAAGCGTAGCCGCAATCGCGGCTACGCATATTATTACGGCAAGTGCCGTCCAGAAAAGCGTCTTTTTCAAGGGGACTGTTATTTTTTGTTCAGGACGAATTTGTCCTTATTGATCTTCACAGTGAGGCTGCTCTTGGTGAGGGACATGACATTCCATTTCTTGATGTACCAGTCAGTGCCTTCCTCCAGATCCCTCTGGATGCCCATTTCAATAAGGGCCGATGAAGTCTCATACCACTTCACAGCCTCCATCGTGGTCTCATTGTAATCATAATAGACATACCCGCCGAGGGAGTAATCCGGATTCATTACCTGATAGTAAGAAGCATATTGCTCCTTGGGCGTAAGGGTGAGAATGCCATCGGCATAAGTCCAGGTACCCTTTTCCTTGTTGCCCACGGTCTTGAGGCCCTGGACTTCATCTTTTATGGAACCTGCCGTCTGGTGGGTATGCCAGGTGGTGTAGTTCTCTCCGTCGAACTGGATGCGCCAGTTCTGGGGATAGCCCTGGGCGAAGTCGTGCTCCACGCCGCCTTCCCATGTGCCGGCAAGGTTTTCGGCATTTATCTCGATGGTGTCTTTGTCTTCCTTATTGTTTTCATCGATGTTTTCCGGATCGCAGGATACGGTGAAAAACAATGCGGCGGCCATTCCCGCGAGTGCTAAAAACTTTTTCATGATAGGTGTATTCTGTGGATTTTTCCAAATATAGGTAAAAAAGACTGAAAGTTCAAATATTACGCAGGAAGTCCTCCATTTCCGCAGGGGAGAGTCCGTCGAAAAATGACGGGACATCCTTCAGCAAAGGAAGAAGGGCCGATGTGAACGGAGCGCCTTCCAGCCGCTTCTCAAGTGCCTCTACGCTGGCGGAACCGATGAAATCTCCAGTGAAACGTATCCCGTGCAGACGTCCGTGCACAAGAGAGTAAGATGCCGTGACTGTGCCGCAGGGAAAGCGCCGTGTCTTGCTGAATGCCGCTTCCGGAGAACGTCCGAAGTTCCATTCCCAGGAGCGGAAGCGGGAGTCGTCCAGGGGAGATTCCCCGGCCTGCAGGAACTGGCAGGGACCGTCGCCCCCGGCGAGATGTCCGTGCAGCGCTGCGGTGAACTGCTCTAATGACAAGTCCACATAGTTCTGTAGGTTTGCGACGCGTGAGCGGACCGACTCTACTCCCGAAGCCGCCATCTTGCTCCCAGGCACGTCCAGGGCCTTTACAAGCTGTTCCAGATTCACAGAGAACATAAGCGTGCCGTGAATCATCGTGCGGTCTTTCCACAGTCTCCTGGCGTATCCGGAGCACTTCCGTCCTTCTACGAAAATGTCGTTCCTTCCACCCAGTTCCGCCGGCACGCCCATGGAGCGCAGCGCCCGGGCAATTGCCGCAGGCCTTTCATCGGCAAAACTGCGGGTGGGGCCCACGATGGAGTAGTTAAGGTTTCCAAGGTCGTGATATACGGCCCCGCCGCCGGTGATGCGCCTTACGAGCGCTATTCCGTTTTGCTCAAGGAAAGGCAGATTCACCTCCGTATAAGGGTTCTGGTTCAGGCCGATGATCACGGCGGGGGAGTTGTGCCACAGATAGAACACAGGCTCTGACGGCCCGCGCTCAAGCACGGCCTGGTCGAAGGCCATGTTGTAGTACGGGTCCGTGGATGTGTTCAAAAGGTATTTCATCCCAGCGCCTTCATCAGGGTTTTGTCGTCCGGAACGCAGGAGGTGCAGATACTCCGGATATGGTCTTTCAGGTACTCAAGGGATTCCGAAGGGGTGCGCTCCGTCTGAAGCGATGTCCCGGAACCGAATATCTTCTGGAAAGGCCCGGGAACGGCATCGGAAACGAAAAGATCCTCCGGGCGGCAGAAAGAAGCGGTCTGCCAGCCATTGTAGTGGAGATCCGCCCCGCGGTACACGCGCTGGAAATCGCCTATCACAAGCCTTGTCTGGTTTTCCAGCCTGGCTATGACGGAATCCGCCGCGCTCTTCTTGACTCCAAGCAGCTGCCTCACTTCACGTATGCCTATGCTGCCGTTCTCCGCAACATAGTCCATCACCGCCAGCTGCTGCCTGGCAGGCTGGAACTTTGGAAGCGAACGCCTGTAGTTCATAAGTTCGCGGTAGAATTCCACCGTGGCGAAGGCGGCCTTTCCGCCCCACAGGAACTTGCCATAGGCAATCTCCCCGCTTTGGACGCAGGCAATCTTCCAGTCCCAGGGGCCCAGTTCGTCGCCATCGAACCAGAACTCGCGCGGAGTGAGCTCTTCTATGGACCAGCCGCGTATGGGGTTCTCAAAGAAAGGGACGATGCCGAGTTCCAGCACCGTCTCTATCATTGCATCAGGTCCCGTTACACGCGCTTCAAGCGTGCCGACATGTCTGCCTATGGACATCAGTGAGCCAGAATGGCGCCAACAAGGCCCAGAATTGCGTAGAACTCAGGCAGAGCGGCGTAGATGAGGGTGTTGGTTACCACATTGTGGCCCTGGGATACACCCACTATACCGTTTGCGCACACCTGGCCCTGGCGGATTCCTGAAATAAGGCATGCGATACCAGCGGAAATGCCCACGCCGAAGCAAATCCAACCGCTGATGGTGCCGCCGGTGTATTTACCCATCATCACCAGAAAAGCCACAAAGCCGTAGATGCCCTGGGTGGAAGGAAGTGCCGACAGCAGCAGGTAACTTCCGGAAGACTCCGGTTTGCGTTTGAGTGCACCTTCTGCCGCGTTGCCGGCGATTGTTGTGCCGATGGAGGAGCCAATACCGGCAAGTGCCAGCACAAGGCCGAGTCCGAGATAAGCTAATACTTGTTCCATAATAATTATTGAGTTTTATTGTTTCTTCAAAGGGTTGTAAGTGCGGCCGGTGGCCTCGTATCCGGCGTTCTTGAAGAACTCCAGGAAATTTAGACGCAGGGGGTGTACAAATGCACCCAGGGCGCACATTGCAATGTTAAGCGTATGTCCAAAAATGACCAGTAGCAGGAATCCCAACCATTTGACGATGTTGGGCGAGTCTCCCAAAATCATCGTCCCCATGTCGTTGAATGCCATGCCCAGCATGCTTCCGGCAAGGCCCAGGGCATACAGGCGGATGTAGCTGAGCACGTCTCCAACAAGTCCCGTTATCATATTATAGGTGTCCCAGAGGCCCATGCCGATATTGGCGAACTTGTTGCGTTTGGGATCGTTGAAAACGAAGATTCCAAGTGCCGACACGGCTCCGAGGCCAATCAGTACCCACTTGGTCACTTCCGAGCTGAGCACACCGGCAAGGGCAACGGCGCCAACGGCGACTCCGCCCACGATGAGAAGCGTCCAGCCCCAGGTGCCGAGCGAAGCTAAGAAGCCTTTGGTCTTGGTTTCATGGATAGTCTTCACCACCATGGCAAGGCAGATGTGAAGGATGCCCACGGCAAGGGCAAGGACCATGGTCCCGTCGTTTCCTGCTATCTGTGCAGGCAGGAAAATGCCCTTTATGGGCTCGAATACGGCCCACTGGGAAATGTCCATGGAGAAGAAAGTGTGGAAGAAGAATCCTATCACCACCGTGGCGACGCCCAGGGTTACCACAAGCGGGGCAAGGTCCTTCAGCATCTTCTTCAGTGCGATTCCAAGGATTATCAGTACCAGTCCGTAACCTGCATCGCCCATACAGAAGGCAAAGAACAGCAGGAAGAATACCGATATGAAAGGAGTGGGGTCGAATCCGTCGTATGAAGGACGCCCGTACATATCCGTGAGAGTTTCGAACATTCTCACGAACTTGTTGTTCTTGAATCGTATAGGCGGGTTCTCTTCAACCACTGCTTTAGATGAGAACCAGAATGCTCCAATCTCGTCCAGTGCTTTCTGCACGGTGGCATCCTCGGAAGTGGGGGCAAAGCCGGTGAGGGTGACTATATGGTTCTCCGCCTCCGGAACTGCAGCGGCAGAAGCCAGCTGCACGTCCAGAAGCGCCATGCATTCCTTCTCCTGGGCGTTGATTTCGGCAATCCTGTCCCTCAGGCCAAGTATGCGGCCGCCGGCATCAGCAAGTGCCTGTTCTGCGGCTTTCTTTCTCTCTGCGGCTTCAGAATAAGAAGCCTCCGGAGCCGGCACTTCGCCCGGAAGGGTATCATCGCCAAGTACCACGAAGAGCACCTGTTTCTTGTCGCGCGAAACCTCGGTCAGGGCATAGGATTCCGCCCATTCGGGCTTGAATGCCTTGGTGGTAACGGAGTGGAAGTGTACCGGAATGCCAGTCCCGTACAGCTTGGATGCGTCGAAATCGCCCCAGGGGAGACGTGCGGAATAGTCGGCCTCAGCCGCAGCAATGGCTGCCTTGGCATCGGCAAATTCTTTCAGGACTGTCTCTGCCTCCGCAACGGAACAGGGCTGTTTCATGGCATCTGCAGGGACATCGGCCTTCATAATGGCATCGGACAGTTTATGTAACTTGCCTGCCCGCTCCAAAAGCTTCGACGATTCCTCGTCAACGGGCTTGACGCTGCGGGTAATGTCCACAAGGCCAATCTCCTGCAATTTCTCCAGGAAAGGTCCTTCTTCTCCGCTCAGGAGAATGAAGGAGTAGCGTGTCATCCTGTCAATCATAACCCGGCCTCCTCCTCCAAGGCGTGCCTGTTTTTCACTATCTTCTGGGAAGCCTTTGACAGGTTTTCCTCGTCTTCCATGTAGCGCTTAATCTTGCGGATTGCCTCCTTGTAGCCGGGAATCTGCACTTTCTCGTACAGGTTCACCTTCTGGGTGGTCTTCTTGCGGGAATAGTCCAGTATCCTGGCCTTTTCCTTATACACTTCCGACTCGATTCCCAGGCGCGAGAGCTCCTTGAGTATGGCCACGCCATCGGCAAACCAGGCCGGTTTCACGAAGGCGTTGAAGGGGCGGATCAGGTATTTTATCTCCCCGAGGGCCGGAGTCTTAACGCCCGCAACTTTCCTGGTGTAAAGCTCCACGTCGGTTATTTCTATGAGCCCGGGCTCGAATTCGTTCCACAGGGCTGCAAGATAGTCGTATTTCAGAAGGGCGGCATCCAGGTCGGCAATAAGGCGTTCGCTTTCCTCCTTGGCTTTGCGCACTTCCAGCCGCAGGGCGCTCTCCTTGTTCTGAAGCGTGGGGAGAGCCCTCTGCCGCATCTTGAGCTGCTTGCCAAGTTCGGTGAGCGAGGTCTTGTTGTATTGGAATTTGACTGCCATCGTTATTTAACCCAGTATTTGTCGATGAGGGCCTGTTTGATACCGGTTTCCGCCGGGCTGAAGTATTTGGCGAACAGCCTCCAGGCAGTGTCAAGCATCTCGGTGATGGAAATGTTCACGTCAATGGCCAGAAGTTCGCGGGCATAATCCTTGGCATATGCAAGGCAGCGATGGTCGTAGTCGGAAAGGTCGAAGCCGTTCTCCAGTTTGGTCTTGGCGTTCTGGGCATCGGCATACAGACGCACCGAAGCGTTCATCACCTGCGAGTGGTCTTCGCGCGTTTTCTTGTTCTGGACCAGCTGCTTCAGACGGCTCAGGCTGCGGAACGGGTCTATGATCACCTTTCCGGTGTCGGTATCGGCCTTCAGGTACAGCTGGCCTTCGGTAATGTAGCCGGTGTTGTCCGGAATGGCGTGGGTGATGTCACCGTCGTTCAGCGTGGTAACCGCTATGATGGTGATGGAGCCGCCGCTTGGCAGCTGCACGGCCTTCTCGTAGATCTTGGCAAGGTCGGAATACAGCGATCCGGGCATCGAGTCCTTGGACGGGATCTGGTCCATACGGTTGGAAACGATGGAGAGCGCATCGGCATACAGAGTCATGTCGGTGAGCAGCACCAGCACCTTTTCGTCCTTGTCCACGGCGAAATATTCGGCCGCGGTGAGGGCCATGTCCGGCACCAGGAGGCGTTCCACCGGGGGATTCTCCGTGGTGTTGATGAAGCAGATGATCTTGTCCAGCGCGCCCGCCGCTTCGAACGAATTCTTGAAGAAGAGGTAGTCGTCGTTGGAAAGGCCCATTCCGCCCAGGATGATCTTGTCCACGTCGGCACGCAGGGCAACATCGGCCATAACCTGGTTGTAGGGCTGGTCCGGATCGGCAAAGAAGGGGATCTTCTGGCCGGAGACCAGGGTGTTGTTAAGGTCGATGCCGGCAATTCCGGTGGGGATGAGCTGCGAAGGCTGGCGCCTCTTGTACGGATTCACCGACGGCCCGCCGATCTGCCGCTCCTCGCCGTCAATCTCCGGGCCTCCGTCGATGGGATGGCCGTAGGCGTCGAAGAAACGTCCGCTCAGCTGCTCGCCCACCTTGAGGGTTGGCGGCTCTCCCAGGAATACCACTTCGGCATTGGAGGGAATGCCCTCAGTGCCGGAGAAAACCTGCATGGTTACCATGTCTCCCTTGGTGCGGACAACCTGGGAAAGGCGGCCGTGCACGAAGGCAAGTTCGTCGTTGGAAACGCCCTTGGCCTTCAGTGAAACCGTGGCCTTGGTAATGCCTTCCAGACGGGTGTATATCTTCTGATATGCTTTCATAACTGTCTATGCAATCATTTTCTGAACGGATTCGGTATAGGCGTAGAACTTCTCGCTCTTGAACTCGGAATAGTTCATCTGGCGCAGTTCATTGATGAGGCTGCTGAAGAAGCTGCGGCATTTCTCGTAGTCGTCGAACTGGAAATCCTTTTCGCAAATGTCCAGAACCAGGTCAAGCATGTACTTCTGGCGCTCGATGGGGCAAAGGGAGTCCACGGGGTCGAAGCCGTCCTGCTGCAGGATCACGAAGTCTATGAGTTCGCTCTTCCAGAAGTTCACGTGATAGCTCATGGGAACGCCGTCATCGCCAAGGATGTTGATCTGCTCGGCGGCTTCCTTGCCGCGGCGGATGAGGTTCTTGGCGTGGAGCACTTTGTCCACCCAGCCTTCTTCCACGGTTTTGTCCAGATAGCTGCGGATTTCAGGATAGTCCAGATACTTGGAATAAGACTCCAGCGGGCCCACGGCAGGGTAGCGCTTCTGGTCGGCCCTGTTCTGCTCAAGGGCATAGAAGCAGCGTGCGGCCTTCTTGGTGCTTTCCGTCACGGGCTCCTTAAGGTTGCCGCCGGCAGGGGATACCGTGCCGATGAAGGTTACGGCGCCCCTCTGTCCGTTGTTCAGGATTACCATGCCCGCGCGGGAGTAGAAGTTGGAGATTATGGAAGAGAGGTCCACCGGGAATGCATCGGCCCCCGGGAGTTCCTCCATACGGTTACTCATTTCACGCAGAGCCTGTGCCCAGCGGGATGTGGAATCCGCCAGGAGAAGGCATTTGAGGCCCATCGCCCTGTAGTATTCGCAAAGGGTCATCGCGGTGTACACGGATGCCTCACGGGCAGCAACGGGCATGTTGGAGGTGTTGCAGATGATGGTGGTACGCTCCATGAGGTGCCGTCCGGTGTGGGGGTCTATTAGTTCGGGGAATTCGGTGAAGATTTCCACAACTTCGTTGGCGCGTTCGCCGCAGGCTGCCATCACGATCACGTCGGCATCGCCCTGCTTGGCAATGGCGTGCTGGAGCACTGTCTTTCCGCAGCCGAAAGGCCCGGGAATGAATCCCGTGCCTCCTTCCGCGATTGGATTCAGCGTGTCAATGACGCGTACGCCCGTTTCCATTATGCGGTCCGGCCTGGGCTTTTCCTTATATCCCTTGATGGCCACTTTCACGGGCCATTTCTGAGTCATGGTAACGTTCACGTCTTCACCGGCCTCATTCGTGAGCACGGCAATCACCGTGTCTATATTGTACTGTCCGGCCTCTTTTACGCTCTTCACGGTAAAAGTTCCCTTGAACGAGAACGGAACCATTATCTTGTGGGGAAGCCATCCTTCCTTCACTTCACCCAGCCAGTCGGCGGCAATCACTTTGTCGCCCGGTTTTGCAATGGGGGTGAAATCCCACAGCTTTTCGTGGTTCAGGGGATCCGTATATTCGCCGCGTTTGAGGAATACGCCTTCCATTGTGGTGAGGTCGTTCTGCAGTCCGTCGTAAACGCTTGAAAGCAGGCCGGGACCCAGGGTTGCCTCAAGCATCCTGCCCTCGAATTCCACGGAGTCTCCGTTTCGAAGCCCGCGGGTGCTCTCGAACACCTGGACGCTGGCAGTGTTTCCGCTCACCTTGATCACCTCCGCCATCATTTTCACCCCTGCAAGGTCAATGAAGCAGATCTCATTCTCCGCCACGGGACCATCCACCTGCACGGTTACAAGGTTGGACACTATGCCCGTTACTGTACCTTTAGTCTTCATATATTACTGTTGATTATATTCTACGCCTTTGAATGTGCCTTTCACTTCCTTCACGAGCTTCTTGAACAGCTCGCGCCCTGCATTTTCGTCCAGGGCCAGCCAGCGGTCCACGATATGGAGTTTCGCCACGTAGGAGAGCACTGCGGTGAGGTCGAACCAGTGAAGCATTGCCAGGCTGTCCGCCTTCTGCCAGCAGATGTCGTCCAGGCCCTTTTCACGGGTCAGGAGATCCTCCTGGTCCAGTACGAAATCCACCTTCACGGCCTCCTCGAACTCTCCGGCGCGGAAGCGCATCAGGTCCACGTCGCCGTTGTAATCTTCGCCCTCTCCGGTGAGAACGTCCTGCCCCTCCGGCCTTCCGAGCTGCCGGTTCAGATACCTCACCTTCGCATTACGGAGGTTAAGGTCGAAGGCAAACCAGGCTCGTATGAACTTCACGGGATGCTTAAGGGCCTTCTCGTAAAAAGGAGCCCCCAGGTTCTCCTGGTCGAACCCGCTCAGGAAAAAGTCCAGCGCTTCGGTGTCCTTTTCGGAGAGATTGTCTTTGATCTCGTCTATGACGCTGCCGAAGCCCCGGCCTTCGTCGTAGCGGTAATCCGCGGTGAGGAAGGGGAGAGACGAAATTATGTATTCGAAATTGCTCATCCGAACAGGAGCTTTTTCGTTGCCGGCCTAAGGTAGGAGCCTATGAGCTCTGCGAAACTTTCGTCGCTGAGGCTAATGAACCAGCTCCCGTCCTTGGGGCCGATGTGGAATCCACCGCTCACCGAGCGCGAGAAATTCACGTCCACGCCTTTTCCGATGGTCTTGGCAAGAGTCTCTTTAACGTAAGGCTCCAGTTTCGCCTTCATGCTCTCGGGAAGGATGAGGCTTATGTCCGTGGCTTCATCGGCCTGGAATTTTGCGGCAACGGCGGTGATTATTTCCTTTATATAGGAATCGTCGGCAAGGGCGGCCTTTACGGGGGCGTCCACGGCCTGGGCCACGATCATGTTTTCAATGCCGGCCTTGGTTTCCTGGATCGTCTGGGTGGCGGCCATCTTCACGTCGCCTTCCACCTTGGTGCGGTAGTCATCGGCCTCCTTGTGGGCCCTGGCCACGATTTCATCGGCCTTCCGCTGTGCTTCCTTTATGATTTCTTCCGCCTGGGCACGGGCTTTCTCAAGCATCTGTTCGCCATCCGCCTTTCCTTTGGAGAGCCCCTCCTCGTAGAGTTTCTGGGTTAGTTCCTGGAGTTTATCCATATCGGGTTTCGTTTAAAATTCATTTATCTACAAATATACAAAAAGGATTCGACATGGTCAAATCCTTTTTGTACGGTTCTAAAGCTGGGCGATTATATCCCTCAGAAGTCCGTTGAAATCTATCACCCGGTCCGGCTTGGGGGAGTAGCTCAGTACAACTACCGCAAGTTCCTTGGAAGGGATGATGTAAATCTGCTGGCCGTCGTGCCCGTTGCAGGAGAACATGTCTTCGGGGACGTCCGGACACACTTTGCAGCGGTTCAGCCAGAAGAACGAGCCGTAGCGGTTCTCGCTTGCCGATGCCGGAGTGGCGGTGTATTCCACCCAGCCTTCAGGGAGGATGCGCTCACCGTTCACGCAGCCGTCGTCCAGATACATCAGGGCAAAGCGGGCATAGTCGCGCGCGGTGACATATAAATAGGAAGAAGCCACTGGAACCCCGCTCATGTCGGGTTCCCAGTATGCGTTGGATATGTGCAGCGGCTTGAAAAGGCGTTCGCGTATGTAGCCAAGGAATTCCTGGTCCGAGGGGAACTTCCCGCGGAGGTAGCGCATCACAATATTGGTGCTGCCGCTGGAGTAGTACCAGTGGCTTCCGGGTTCGTATTCCAGAGGTTTGGACTGGGCGTAGAGGCCCATGTCCTTCTGGCAGTGGAGCATTACGTTCACGTCGGAACGGTTGCCGTAGTCTTCGTTCCACTGGAGGCCGCTCTGCATCTGCATCAGGTCGTTGAGGGATATGGCCTTGCGGTCATCGGCCTGCCACTCAGGGATATCCATGGGGGAGTAGATGTTCACCAGCGAGTCTTTCACCATAATGCCCACCAGGGCGTTGGTGAAGCTTTTTGCCATGCTCCAGCTGAGAAGGCGTGTGCGGGCGTCAATGCCTTCACCGTATCTTTCGGCAACAATCCCGCCTTTGTGAAGAACCACGAAGGCGAAGGGATGTCCGTTGTAGCTGTGGTCATCCACAAAAGCCTTTGCAATCGGCTCCAGCCTTGAGGTAAGGGTGGAATCTCCGCGTGGGAGCGGATCCGCCGCCTGGATTTCTGCGGGGAGGGGATACTTTTCGGCCTGGAGCTGTGAGGCTTTCTTCCCGCGAAGGAGAGTTACTCCATAGCCCTCACGATATGCAGCCACGGATTTGCTCCACAGGAAACGGCTTGTTACCGTCCGTTTTTCCGTGTCCACTCTGTTGGAAGTGAATTTGATGAAGGAGAAGTTGAGGTCCAGGGCCTCCACATCGGCCTGGTTCCTGCCGGAAACGAATACTGCCGATGCCAGATTCTTTGCGGCATATCCGGTGATTATGGGCATAAGCGTGTTAAGATAGATGCAGCCTCCAAGTATGGCCGCAAGAAGCACCGCAAGGGCGATGCGAAAGACATTTTTGTGTTTCATACCCCAAATATAGCGATTTTTGATGATAAAGTTTGTATCTTTGCAGGCGTGAAAGTTTTGAGGCGGGACGATCTGCCGCGCCGCCCTCACGGGCGGTGAGGAAAGTCCGGACAGGACAGGGCACCCGGCTGCGGAAAGCGCAGAGGGGAGTAATCTTCTGGTACACGTAACAGAAAACAACCGCCGCCAGAAATGGCGGTAAGGGTGAAAACGCGGGGTAAGAGCCCACGACGGCCGGCGGCGACATCGGCCGGGTACGGTACACGGGCCTGCAAGACCAAATATACCGGCAGGTGAGGGCGGCCCGCCCGATGCCGGGGGGTAGGTTGCGTAGATAAATGGCAGATTCAAAAACAGAAACCGGCTTACGGCCCCGCCTTTTGTTATGAGGCTGACTCTTATTGGAGCCAGCCTCTTTGTATATCTTATTATTAAAATATTTTAATAAGTTTAAGATAATTCGAAATATTTTTGAAATAAAAAAACTTTGTTTATATTTGCATCGTAAAAGATATCAGTGGAATTGATTATTTTTTGCAAACGCTTATTCTAGCCTAATAAAGAAACCTTCTTCGATAAGGTAATACACTACTAACTAACCAAAGTTAATGGCCTGCAGTGATGCAGGCCATTAAACGTTCAGAAGGATGCCGAGAGCTTGAACATCAGGTTCAGCGGAGGCTGCGGATAGACTCCTATGCCGCTGGACACCTCGTCGTCCGTTTCGTTGTAGCTCTCCCATCTCCAGCCGGAAGCGTAGTACATGTTATTGAGCAGATTGTTCACGTAAGCGCTTGCGGTGAACGGCACTTTCCATAGTTTGAATTCCTGCTTCAAGGCTGCATCGACAACGAAATATGCCGGAACTGCCATTTCCTCGCGGGCGGAATTGTCAAGATACTGTTTGCCCACATATTTGCCGCTCACCACAAGTGATGCACCTTTCCACAGGCTTGCGTTCGCGCGCGCCATACTGATTATGGATGGAGACATCAGCATTGTGGTTTCTCCGTATTTTACGGGGAGGGTGCGTCCGGAGTAGTCGTCATAGGAAATGTACGAAGTGAAGTCGGCTATCCTGTTCACGGACAGGGTGAGGTTACCATCGACACGCAGCCAGCCAAGGGGCATCCAGGCTGCGGTGAGTTCCACGCCGCGTCTCCAGGCGCGCCCCACGTTTTCCTTGATGGCATATCCGGAACTGGACAGTTTGCCGGTTTCCAGGAGCATGTCGTAATACTCCATGCAGTAGATGTTGGCCGATGCCGCCCATCTCTTGCCGCTGTATCGCCATCCGGCTTCGATGTCCAGCATCTTCTCCGGGACGATGGGGGAGATGTCCTTTCCCTTTACGTTCTCCTTGATGTCGCCGCGTCCGGGCTCTCGGTTGCCGAAGGCGGCAAGGGCGTAGAATGTATGCCCGCCGAAACGTGCCGATGCGCCCGCACGGGGATTGAAGAATGGCCACCGGCCGTGGAAATCAAGTCTGTCGGCAGGGGAGGCGCCGTAGCTGAGCCAGTCGTCGTCGGTTCCTGCCAGATTGTACGCGACATATCGTCCCTGCAGGTCCACGTAGGCGGTGAGCCAGTCCACCGGCCTGTATTCCGCGCGAAGGAAGGCGCTAAGGTCGGTCTTGTAGCCGTTGTTCAGGTACCAGCCTTCATATTGCCAGGTGCCTTCCGCTGCATTTTCAAAACTCTTCACCCAAAGCGGTTCGCCCCAGTGGCCACCCTCGTAATAAGAGGCGTAGATGCCGCCAGTGATGTCGATAGCGCTGCTTCTGAACCGGAGGTCGCTGGAGAGCACCCACAGATTGTTGTCCATGAGCTTGCGGTAGATCATGTCGCTGTATTTGGAAAACTCTACCCCATCCGCCGCCTCGTATCCGAAATCGGAGATCTTGCGGTCCCTCTTGTAGTACTCGTCGTAGCCGTCGCCCCGGGTGTAGTTAAGCGTGTTGGCCCAGGTGAGCCTGTCTGTGATGGCTCTGGTATAGTTCAGCTGCAGATGGTGCTGGGCATAGTTGTCGGATTGGTTCCGGTAATACTTCGTATTGCCTTCATCGTCCTTGTATTTGCCTGCGCCGTTATAAGTACGGTCCTCGTAGTACTGCTCAAGGTCGATGCCGTCCCAGGTGATGCCGCTGTGCTGGCTCCCCATCAGGTAGGTGAAACGAATTGAATTGCGCCCCCTGAGCCATCCAAGGGCCACGAATGCCGACTGGCTCCGCACCCAGGCATTGCGGATATAGCCCTCCGTGGTGCCATAGGAATAGGCTGCGCTGGCATAGAGTCCCTTGGGAGTGAGGCCGGTGCTTCCGCTAAGGGTGCTTATCCAGGTGCTGTATGAACCCAGGCTGGTTTCCACCGAGCCTGAAGGATTGGGGGTTATGAAAGCCGTGTTCATGTTCACGCTTGCCCCGAAGGAGCCGGCTCCGCTGGCGCTTGTGCCAAGGCCGCGCTGCATCTGGACATTTGAGATCAGGCTGGTTAGGGCCGGAATGTTCACCCAGAACACCTCCTGGCTTTCAGCGTCGTTAAGGGTGATTCCGTTAAGTGTGACGTTGATCTGCGAGCCCTTGACGCCACGGATCGTCATTGCCGAATTGCCCAGCCCCGTGCCGCCTTCGTTGTATGTGACAACAGAGGGCAGAAGGTTGAGGGTCATCGGAAGGGAATTGATGGGATTGGAGCTGCGAAGTTCGTTTTTCCCAATCTGGCTGTGGGTGACGGGGGTGTATTCACCGGCCCTTGTAGTTGAAACCACAACCGAATCCAGGCGTTCCTGGCGTTCCTGCGCACCTGCGCAGAGAGGCAGCGCGCACAGCGCCGCAATAAAAAGAAGCTTTTTCATTTTTTTTTCCTCCGGCGGTATGAACCGCATCAGGTTCAGCGGGTATGTTCTCAACCTGGACGTAATATCCAGATACCCCGATAATTATTTTATTTTTTCTTAAGTTTTATTTCATATAAGTGCGGCCAGTTTTTCCCGGTAAGGAAAATGCGGCCTTTTTCATCTACGGCTATCCCGTTCAGGACATCGGTTGTGTTGGTGTATTCTTCTGCGGGAAGGAGGCCTGTGCAGTCTATGCGGCCTTCAACCACCCCGGTTTCGGGATTCACTATCACTATGTAGTCTTTGGTGTAGACATTTGCCCACACCTTGCCGTCAATCCACTCCAGTTCGTTCAGGTAGTAAACCGGTCTTGAATCCATTGTCACCTTAAGGCGTTTCTGCACGTGGAAAGACCCGTCCATAAAATACAGCATTGCGCTTCCGTCGCTGGCTATCAGCTGCTTTCCATCTGTGGTGAGGCCCCATCCCTGGCGTCCGTAGCCTTTCGTGGCAACGTAGGAGAGAGAGTCCTTGTCGTAAAGGAAGGCAATATGGTTGGTCCAGGTGAGTACGTAGAGCTGATTGTCGAACACTGCCGATCCTTCAAGGAAATAGTTGTCGCTCAGATTCACTCTCTTCAGGGCTTCTCCGCTTTCAAGGTCCACTATCCTTATTGTGCTGTTTCCGTATTCACCGGTTGTCTCGTACATTTTCCCGTCGTGGAAGAACAGTCCCTGGGTGTATGAGGAGCGGTCGTGGGGATATGTGTTCACTACCTCCAGCCTATACTCCTGAAGGGCTGCAGTGGAGCATGATGCAACAAAGAGTGCCGCTGCTATTATACTTCTAATTCGCATTGTTCATAATGTCTTTAATCACAAGGCTTGCGATGGTGAGACCGAAAGTGGCGGTTACGGTAACAAGGCTGCCGTTCGGAAGCTTGTCGCCAGTGAGGCCGGCTTCTTCCCACCTGTTGGGGATTAGTTCGTCGCTGTACACGCACATCACCTCCTTGCCGGTCGTGATTTCCATCTGGCGCATCTTCTTGCGGAGGGCTGAGCCCAGAGGGCAGCCGCGCACTTCCCAGAACTCCGCCACCCTCACCCGTGTGGGGTCCATCTTGCAGGCTGCCCCCATGGACGAAAAAGTCTTGCCGGGGGCGCGGCTAGCGTGCTCAATCAGTCGCATCTTGTCCTGAAGGGAGTCAATCGCGTCAATGATGTAATCGTAGCCGGAAAGGTCTATGGCTTCAGGGTTTTCCCTGGAAAACCGCTCCTGCCTTGCAACGACATCGGCCTGGGGATTGATTTCCAGGAGCCTTGTGCGGAGCACTTCCACCTTGGGCATGCCGATGGTGGTGCTTGTTGCCATGATCTGGCGGTTCAGGTTGCTTTCCGCAACACGGTCGAAGTCCACCAGGACAATGTGCCCGAGCCCGCTTCTCACAAGGGCTTCGGCACACCAGCCTCCGACCCCGCCCACGCCGAAGATTATGACGCGGGAGGATGCAAGGCGATCAAGGCCTTCTCTGCCAAGAACAAGAAGGGAGCGCTCCAGATTCATTACGCCTGTTTTGGAAGCCAGGAGTCCATAACCTCTTCAAGATCCCTCCAGATGTCTTCCTTGCCGGTTTCGTTGAGGATCTCGTGGCGGAGTCCGGGATACACTTTCGCGCTCACCCTCTTATATCCGCGTGCACGCATGAAGCGTACGGACTGCGAGAATTTGTCCACGTTCACGATCACCGGATCATCGGCCCCGGCAATGAAGTGGACAGGCATGGAAGGATTCCTCATTGCCCAGTCCTTTTCCGAGTAGATGTCTTTCAGGAGGCGGAACAGACCGTACCTGTAGCCGTTCACCGTGAATGGGAAACCGCACAGAGGGTCTTTGTTGTAGTTTTCCACGTTCACCTTGTTGGTGGAAAGCCAGGCGTTTTTGAGGCCTTCCTTGCGGAAAGGTTTGTCGTAGCCGCCTATGCTTAGTTTCAGAAGGGAGTCCGGGCGGTAATGCCAGCCTTTGAAAAGGCCTATCACTCCGGCCAGCAAGTCTCCTGCTCCCGCTGCGGGATTGGCCGAAGGGCTTCCGCATACGATGAGTCCGTCTATGTCGGAATCGTAGCGCTTGGCATATGCTCTCACGATCATCGACCCCATGCTGTGGCCGAAAAGATACAGGGGAAGGCCGGGGTAGCGCTGTCTTGCCCATGCGGTCAGGAGATGCACGTCATCGACAAGGCCTTTCGTGCCGCCTTTGCCCATGTATCCAAGGTCATTCGGGCTGGAAACGCTCTGCCCGTGGCCGCGAAGGTCGCAGATTACGCAGGCGAAACCTTTGCCGGAGAGATACTCCATCACGGGGAAGTATCGCTCTTTGTGTTCTGCCATTCCGTGGACTAACTGGATTATGGCCTTGGGGCTTTCCGGGGCGATGACGGCAGTGCTGAGCTGTACGTTGTCGGAAGAGCCGGGTACTGTGAAAATCTGAGGTATCATCGTATGAAACGTTCAAAGGATTCGGGGAGGGGAGAGACGCAGCGTATGGTCTTTCCTGTGAAGGGATGCCTGAACACGAGGGATTTCGCGTGAAGCGCAAGCCTGTGGATGGGGTCTGTCTGGGCGCCGTATTTCTCATCTCCGGCAACGGGGTTGCCGATGGAGGCGGCATGAACCCTTATCTGGTTCTTCCTTCCGGTGAGGAGAGAGAAACTGGTGAGAGTGTATATGCCTTTCCCTTTATGGATGTAGTCCAGTACTTTATAGTGACTTATTGCAAGTTGTGCTCCAGGTGTCTCTTCCGGCAGGGAAAGCATCTTCAGCGATTTGGAATTCTCCAGCAGCCAGCTCTGGATGGCACCGCTTTCCTTTTCCACTTTCCTTTCCAGGATGGCAATGTATTCACGCTCTTCCACAAAGTCTCTCCACTTGCTTTGGAGAAGGTCCTTTGCCCTCTCGTTCTTCGCGAAAACCAGCACGCCGGAAGTGCCCCTGTCTATACGGTGGACTATCCAGACTTTGGCGGTGGAACGGTCCGGGGTGCGGCCTTCGGCAAGGTCTTCCTTGCGCTTTGTGCGTGCCCCTTCCTTTACATATGCGTTAAGTATGGCATAAAGGGTTTTCTCCCTGTGACCCGACTTTGCCTTGGAACCCCTTGCCGACGACATGGTGAGAAGCCCTGCCGGCTTGTCCACCACAAGATAGTCGCTGTCTTCGAAGAGTATCCTTATCCCTTCCGCCTCCACTTCCTCCCTGGCCTCCGTGAGGGTGGCCCTGGCAATGGAGACGGTCTTGGAGAGCAGGGTTATGCGGTCGCTGTCCTTTACAGGAAAGTCGAAAGCGGTCCTCTGTTCCCCGTTCACCAGCACACGGCCTTTTTCCAGCATCTGCTTGATCGCAGTGCGCGAGGATTCGGGGTATTTTTCCCTAAGGTAGTCTATCAGCTTCATTTCGCTATTTTTTGCAGCCTCTTCGGCAGAAGGGCCTTTACCCGTTCAGTGTTTTTTGCCGGAAGCTTTATTTCATGCAGGTCCGTGTCTTTGAATGCATCCTTGCCGATATATTCCAGATCCTGTCCCAGAGACATGGAATACAGGTTTATGCAGCCCAGGAATGCTCCGTCGCCAATATACTTCACAGTGGAAGGTATGGCTATGTGCTCCATCTGCCAGCAGTCGCAGAAAGCGTACGGGCCAATGTACAGGAGCCCTTTGGGGAGGCGTATCCTTTCCATCTGGCCACATTCCTGAAATGCGCTTTCGCCGATATGGGTGAGACTGTCCGGAAGGTGAATCTTTTCAAGGAAGGAGTCCCTTTCTTCAAGGGGAATGCTCTGCCCCGGACGGCAGTCCATGGCCATATAGTCCTGGAAGGCGAAGACCCCGTCGCATATCACTCTGGTGCCAGGGTGTACGTGCACCTCGGAGGGGAAGGTCTCCGCATCCAGAAGATACTCTCCTGAGGCGGAATACGAGCAGCGCTCGTCATCGTCCCAGACATCGTTCTCCAGTGCGGACTGGCTTGCCGCAGTGGGGACTTCAAGTATATCCTGGAGTGTCATTGCGCTCAGAAGTTTTTAACGAAGTCGATATCCTTCTTGAGCATAACTTTCGGATCCATGCCGGCAACCTTCTGGAACAGTTTGAACTGGTAGGCGGGTGAAAGATACACGATGTGTTCGTGCTTGCCCTTGCGCCACCACTTGTAGAAGCCCACGGGATCCGTGTCGTATGGAATTTTTGCAAGTATGCTTGATGAATAACCGGGGAAGTCGATGGTCATGTTCAGACCGGTTATGCGGCGGTAGTATTCATAATCCGCTCTCCTGAGCTTGGATACCAGCGGTGCGAACACCTCCAGTTGGTCCACCTTCAGGGCCTTCTCCTTCACTATCATCTTATGGATACGTACGGGTTCACGGGACACCCATTCTCCCACTCGGAGAGTTTCGGTGGTGCCGTCTTCCTTGGGTAATGTGAGAAAGTCTTCCGAAAAGTAAACCTTCTCCGGGTCCAGTGAATAGTCTTCCATAGCACGCAAATATAACATTTTCTCTGAAAAAAACCAATTTCGCGCCGTTTTTTTGCTGGAATCTTCCGTTTCGCAAGTCTGTTTGTCTGTCTGTTTGCCTGTCTGTTTACCTGTTGGGTCGTTTGTCTGCCTGGTCATTGCCTGTGTCCGTTTGCCTGTTCGAACATCGGCATGTGTTCCCTGGTCCAATCCTTGCCCCTTCCCATGTACACATAGATTCATGCCCCCCGTTTTTCCCGGGTTTTCATGCTATGTGTACACATTTCTTTATAGCAAACTTGCGTGACGCCTAACTATCTGATAATAAATGATATCGTGTATTTGCTTTATGCAATATTACATAAAGGGAAATACTTATATGCTTGTGTGTCATTTAGTTAAGCGCCACAGGGGAAAGGGGCTGGAGTACGCCTTGGCGCATCCTCACAGCAACGTCAGGGTCTTGTGTCACCTCGGCCTGTGGTGGAAATGGGCCCTGGCCCGTTCGCTTGACGGCTAACTCCTCCTTCTTAGCCACGCCTTCGGCGCGTCTAACAGTCGTCAAACACACGCCGTCATGCCGCCGAGAGCGGCACCGCTCACTGCACGGCCTGGCGCACATGCTCTCCGCACCCAACGCACATGCTCTTTGCACCCTAACACACATGCTCTTCGCACCCCGACGCACAGAGGCCTCCGCCACCACCGCTGCTTTCCGCCCACCTCACGCACATGCCCATTTCCGCCAGAGGCAGCTCGGTGCCACAAGCCCTGCCGTATTTGCTGTGAGGCGTGCACACAGGTCCATGCGAGTGGCAGGGTGGATGCGAAAACCCGGGAAAAGTGATCCTACAGGTGCCGGGAAGTGGACCGGTGTGCACGGAGGAACGACAATGTTCGGAGGTAAATGCATCTGGAAATACCAGAAGGTGATTCTGTGGATATCCCAAGGCGTGGTGATGGAAGAGAGCACGAGACTGTGAATATATACAGGAGAGCTGGAAAGAGCACTTGCGTATGTCCTTTTTTATTCTTAAATTTGAAAGATGAAAAGAAAGGTGCTTTTAGTGGATATTGCAGGTGTGTATGACGCCCAGGGGTTTAAGTCCTATCTGGAGGAATCCGGCATCTGCTATGAGGCGGCGATAGTGGAGGGGCTGGAGGGGACGCACTGCTATTGCGATGAGGGGGCGGAGGAGGCGATACTCAGCGCTCTGGGCCAAGGGTCGATGGGCACGGAACGCCAGGGGACAACAGCCACTGACCGCCAAGAGCCTATGGGCACGGAACGCCAGGGGACAATTGCCACCGAATGCGATGGGGCAGTGCTCACGGGAATCCGGGGGGCAGTTGCCACCGGATGCGCCGCGCCGGAGAGGACATGTGAAACCGGCACACCCATCGTGCGGTTCATAGGGAGCGGGGACTATCACTATATCACCTGCCTGCTGGCACAGGATATAAGGGAGCCTTTCTCACTTGTGCTTTTGGATCATCATCCGGACAACCAGGCACCGGCGCTGGGGGATGTCCTCAGCTGCGGGGGATGGGTGAGCGAGCTCAGACGCCGCAACAAGTACCTGGAGGAAGTTCTCACCATAGGACCGGAAGGATGTCCGCAAAGCATTCCGGAAGGATGGCTGGAGCAAAGGAAGGGAAAGAACGTGTATGTGTCGCTGGACAAAGATATAATGGGCCCGCAGTATGCGGTAACCGGATGGAGCCAGGGAAAGCACACTTTGGAAGATGTGAAAGGAATGATAAGACAGATCATAGACTCGGAAGTTAATACGATAGCGGTGGATGTGTGTGGGGAAACGGCTCCGGAAAACTGCCAGGCCGTGAACCTGGAAGCCAATGTTGAAATACTCAAAACCATAATTAATACACTGAAATGACTGAAGAAAACCTCAAAACCACTTGCCTGTATCCCTGTCACGTGCAGCTGCAGGCAAAGATGAGCCCGTTTGCGGGATTCATGATGCCCATCCAGTACTCCTCCATCACGCAGGAGCACCTTGCCGTGAGGCAGAAGGTGGGCATGTTCGATGTCTCTCACATGGGCGAAATATTTATTGAAGGCCCTCAGGCGGAAGATTTCGTGAACCACATCTTCACAAACGAGGTGCGCGGAATGGCTCCCGGAAGCATCCTCTACGGGATGATGTGCTATCCGGACGGCGGCGTTGTGGACGATCTCCTCGTGTACAGGGAATTCGCTCCGGAGCACTACCTGCTGGTCGTGAATGCCGCCAACATCGACAAGGACTATGCGTGGATGCTTGAAAATGCGAAGGGCTTCAACTGCACCTTGAATAACGCGTCGGACCTCTGGGGCCAGATTGCCGTTCAGGGTCCTCAGGCCGAAAAGACCGTGGTGGAAGTCCTTGGCATGGAAAAGGCCAAAGAGCTTGGCTTCTACACTTTCTGCGACCTTGAATACAAAGGAAAGCGTCTCATCCTAAGCCGCACAGGCTACACCGGAGAAGACGGTTTTGAAATCTATACCACTCCTGAAGGAACTGTGGAAATCTGGGGCAAACTCCTGGAAGCAGGCGTTGAACCCTGCGGTCTTGGCTGCCGCGATACCCTCCGCTTCGAAGCCGGCCTGCCTCTGTACGGGGATGAACTCAGCCCGGAGATCAGCCCTGTGATGGCGGGTCTTTCAATGTTCTGCAAGCTGGACAAAGACTTCATCGGCAAGGATGCCCTTGTGGCGCAGAAGGCCGGAGAACTCTCCAAAAAGCTCGTGGGCATAGAAATCGAGGACAAGGCCATCCCGCGCGCCGGATATCCTGTGGAAACCATGGAAGGGGAGGAAGTTGGCGTGGTAACCACCGGCTATCACTCCATCTCCCTGGACACAAGCATCTGCTTCGCACTTGTAAATAAGGAATATGCCGCCCTGGACACTCCTCTGCAGATCCGCATCCGCAAGAAGGTGTTCCCCGGCAAGGTAGTTAAAAAACGCTTCTATAAAACCAACTATAAAAAATAACACTATGTCTAAAATTATTGAAGGACTCCTCTACAGCGAGTCGCATGAATGGGTAAAAGTTGAAGGAAATGTTGCAGTGATCGGCGTTTCCGATTTCGCACAGAAAGAGATGGGCGATATCACTTATGTGGATATGCCGGAAGTGGACGATGAGGTGAATGCAGGCGAAGAATTCGGCGCACTTGAAAGCGTGAAGGCCGCATCGGACCTGATCAGCCCCGTGAGCGGCACCGTGGTGGAGGTTAACGAAGCCCTGGAAGACGCCCCCGAATCCATCAACGAAGACGCTTTCGCCGCCTGGATCATCAAAGTGGAAATGAGTGACAAGGCAGAACTGGACGCCCTCATGGACGCAGCTGCATATAAAACACACATCGGCGAATAATGTTCCCATACTTTCCTCATACTGCGGCCGACGTTGAAGCCATGCTCAAGCGCATCGGTGTAGAGAAGATAGAAGATCTCTACAGCGATGTGCCTTCGGAGTATCTTCACCGCGGCGCATATAATCTTCCCCAGGCAAAGTCGGAGGAAGAAATCCGCAGCTGGTTCGAAGGCCTAAGTGCGCTGAACGCCAATCTGAAGGTGTTCGCCGGCGCCGGTGCCTACGATCACTACACACCCTCGGTGATCCCTTACCTCACATCCCGTTCGGAGTTCATCACAGCATACACTCCCTACCAGTGCGAGATTTCGCAGGGCACGCTCCGCTATATCTTTGAGTATCAGAGCATGATCTGCGCACTCACGGGACTGGACGCCTCCAATGCTTCGCTGTACGACGGCCCCACCGCCGCCGCCGAGGCCATGAAGATGGCGGTATCGGCAACTAAGAAAAAGCCTCGCGTCCTGCTTTCGAAGGCGCTGCTGCCCCATGTGACCGAGGTCGTGGAAACCTACGCCCGCTTCCATGGCGTTCAGCTTGGCTATATCCCTGTGCGGGACGGCCAGACATGCCCGGACTGCCTGAAGGCGGAACTCGCGAAAGGCGATGTCGCGGGCGTGATCGTCCCGTCCATCAACCGCTTTGGCATAATCGAGGACCATACCGGCTTTGCCGATGAAGTACACGCTCAGAAAGGCCTTCTCATAGAATACTGCGACCCTTCCGCCCTTGCCGTAGTGAAATCTCCGGCGGAGTGGGGTGCCGACATCGCCATCGGCGACGGCCAGCCCCTTGGCCTGCCGCTCAGCTATGGCGGCCCTTACGTGGGCTTCATGGCTGTGAAGAAGGATTATCTTCGCAAGATGCCCGGCCGTATCGTAGGCCAGACCGCGGACAAAGAAGGCCGCAGGGCCTTCGTGCTCACCCTTCAGGCGCGCGAGCAGCACATCAAGAGGGAGAAGGCAACGTCCAACATCTGCTCCAACGAGTCGCTTATGGCCCTCTGGGTAACAATCTATCTTTCCCTCATGGGTCCCGAAGGCCTCAGGAAGGTGAATGAGATAAGTGCCGATGGTGCCCATTACCTCAAAGCCCGCCTTCTTGAAAGCGGAAAGTTCCAGGACGTTTTCCCCGGCAAGCCTTTCCTGAAGGAATTCGTGCTGAAGCCGTTGGCAGAAGATGCCGCAGCCTTGCACAAGAGACTTGCCAGTGCCGGCTTCTTCGCAGCCCTTCCCACCGGGGAAGGCTATGTGAGCTTCTGTGTAACCGAAAAGAGGACGAAGGAAGAGACCGACGCCCTTGTTAAAGCTATTGTGGAGGGCTAGGCTATGAAATACTACGACAAACTCATATTCGAACTCTCCAGGGAAGGCCGATGCGGCTATTCATTGCCCGCAAACCCTTATCCCAAGGCTGACGTCATTCCTGCGGCCCTTCGCAGGGAAACTTCCACCGGGCTTCCTCAAGTGAGTGAACCCGAAGTGGTGCGCCACTACAACAATCTCTCGCAGATGAACTTCGGCGTGGACACTGGGTTTTATCCCCTTGGCTCCTGCACCATGAAGTACAACCCCAAGATAAACGAGGAAATCGCCGCAATGAAGGGCTTCCAGGGCCTCCATCCCCTTATGGCCGATGAAATGGTTCCCGGAGTGCGCAGGATTTACGAGTCCATGAACGCTTATCTTTCGGAGATTACCGGCCTGGCGGAATTCACCTTCCAGCCATGCGCCGGCGCCCACGGAGAACTTACCGGCCTTATGGTCATGCGCCAGTATCACTGGAACAGGGGCGATTATGCCCGCACCAAGGTTATAGTGCCGGACAGCGCCCACGGAACAAACCCCGCATCGGCAGCTGTATGCGGCCTTGAGGTGGTAGAGGTTAAGTCGCTGGAAAACGGCCGAATAGACGTAGAGGCTCTCAAGCCCCTCCTGGACGAAACCGTGGCCGGCATAATGATGACTAATCCCAATACCCTGGGCCTATTCGAAACCCAGATCAAGGAGATTGCGTCCCTTGTTCACGGCGTAGGCGGCCTTCTGTACTACGACGGAGCCAACATGAACCCTCTGATGGGTGTTGTCCGTCCCGGCGACATGGGATTCGACATTATGCACCTGAACCTGCACAAGACCTTCAGCACGCCTCACGGCGGCGGCGGTCCCGGCAGCGGTCCCGTGGGTGTGGCAGAGCACCTGAGGCCTTGCCTTAAGAGCATCCGGGTCTCCGGTTTCCACGGCAACTTCGGAGTTATCCTGCGTGCCTGCGCGTACATCCTCATGCTCGGACGTGAGAACCTCCGTCAGGTGGGCGAGTATTCCGTGCTCAGCGCCAATTATATTAAGGAATGCCTCAAGGATGTGTACAAGCTCCCCATCGAGGGCGTCTGCAAGCACGAATTCGTGTTCGACGGCCTTGTGAACGACGGTGCCCGCGAGGGCGTTGCCGGAGCAACCACTCTGGATGTGGCCAAGCGCCTGCTGGACTTCGGCTTCCACGCTCCCACTATCTATTTCCCGCTCCTTTTCCATCAGGCCCTTATGATAGAGCCCACGGAAACCGAGAGCAAGGAAACCATCGACGCATTCATAGACGTTATGCGCAAGATTGCAGAAGAAGCAGCGGCAGATCCGCTTATTCTCCACGATGCTCCGCACTGTGCTCCTATTTCCCGTCCGGACGAAACCGCGGCGGCCCGTAACCCCATCCTAAAGTATCAGGACGCATGAAACTCACTATTATAGGCGCAGGCCCCGGTGGCTACGAAACCGCAGTTGAGGCTGCGGCCAGGGGATTGGAGGTGACCCTGATCTCCGAAGGACCCCTTGGCGGCACCTGCCTTAACGAAGGCTGTATCCCCACCAAGGCGCTGTGCCGGACTGCCGCTTTGTATGACGATATCGCCCGTGCGGGTGAATTCGGCATAGAAGCCCCGCAGCCCAAACTGAATCTTGAGGCGGTGATGGCCCGGAAGGATTCCATAGTAGAACAGCTCCGAGGCGGAATAGGCATACTCCTGAAAAAAGTGAACCTCATCTACGGAAGGGCATCCCTCGTGGATGCCCACACCGTGGAGGTGAACGGGGAGCGCATTGGATCGGACTATATTATCCTGGCCACAGGTTCCGTGAGCGCGAGCCTTCCCATTGAAGGCGCAGAACTCTGCGTAACCTCCCGCGAGGTGCTTCAGCTCAAGGAGGTTCCCAAGCGGCTGATAGTTATCGGAGGCGGCGTGATCGGCCTTGAACTGGCATCGGTCTATCGCAGCTTCGGAAGCGAAGTAACGGTGGTGGAATTCTGCAAGAACATCCTTCCACGTTTCGATGAAGATATTGCCAAGAGGTTGAAACAGAGCCTTGTAAAGCGTGGAATCAGAATTGAAACTTCAGCTGGAGTCCAGGCGGTTCGCAGGGATGGGGAAGCATACACGGTGTGCTATACCCAGAAGGACAAACCCTGTGAGGTTGAAGGCGATATGGTGCTTATGGCGGTTGGCCGCAGGCCCAATACCGACTCTCTGAACCTTGCCGACCTTGGCATTGAGTTCGGCCGCAGGGGAGTGGTTGTGAACCACTACATGCAGACCAGCGTCCCTTCCATCTACGCCATCGGCGACCTTGTGGGCGGAATGATGCTTGCACATGCTGCCACATTCCACGGAAAGAGGGCCCTCAATCACATCCTTTCCGGCCAGATGGCGGAAGGTGCGGTGGACGGAATAGACCTTTCCCTTGTCCCGGCTGCAGTTTTCACTTCTCCCGAAGCCGCCTGTGTGGGGCTCACCGAGGCGGAATGCGAAGGCCGGGAAATCAAGGTCCTGAAGAGTTTCTTCCGCGCCAACGGCAAGGCTGTTTCCATGGGCGAAACCGACGGTTTCTGCAAGATGATCGTGGATTCCGCCAGCGGCCTCATCCTTGGATGTCACATGTTTGGGGCGGAAAGTTCCATCCTCATCCAGGAGATATCTGCCATAATGAGCCTGAAGGCCACCATCGGCCAGTTCAGGGATATGATTCACGCGCACCCCACGCTTTCCGAGGTGCTACAAGCTTTACAGTAATGAAAGAGAGAGACCTGCATTCCGTTTTGAGTTCTTTTCAGAAACCGGTCCTGGAAGATATTTGCTATCTTCTGGGGTCTGAAACCTCGTTCAGGCTCAAGAAACGGGATCTGGTGTCGTCTCTGAGCGACTATCTCCGCAGCAAGCCGCGCCGCTGGCTGGACTGCCTCATGGAACGGGATCTCCTGCTCCTGAAGACTCTTGTGGGCGGCGGGCCCGAAAAGGTTCAGTATATGGAGATAGGTCATTATCATTCGCTTCTGGAGATAAGCGGGCTCATCGACGTACAGGACGATGGCGGGCGCTACCAGCAGGTAACGCTGAGCCGCGAGGTGTACGACATAGTGGTCCCTCATCTTGACGAAGCGATTGCCAAAGGAAACAAGAGCGGCCGCTTTGAATTCGAGCGTGCCGCCCTTGGATTCCTTAATATTTACGGCATGGTGCCCGTATCTCAGTTCCTGGACTTTGTGCAGGACTGGTGCGATGCCGGCTATGGCCCGGGAATAAAGCGCCTGCTGGTACTGGTGCAGGACAGCCCCCTGATTAAGATGTGCCGCTTCACGGACGATGAATACGGCGACTATCTCATAACCCCCTGTGTGGACAATCTTCCCAAGATGATGGAAGAAAGAGCCAGATACGGCTTCAAGGAAGGGGAGTTCAAGCCTCTGGATGCCGTTGAAGAGGCAATGCTTGCCGGAAATGGCGCGCCCTTTTTCACGGTGGGAATGGAATCGGCCGAGGGGCTGGAACTTGTGAGAATGCTTCGGCAGATAGGCTTTGAAGAGGACGACATGCGCCGCATAGTCCACGAGATCTGGCTGGATGCCCAGAGCGAGGATGTGGGCGACATGATCTACAACGCCGTGTATGCAAAGGACGAGTTCATACGTTCCGATTCAGAATTCAAGCGCTGCCTGCAGGTGGTGGCCGATTTTGCCAACAGCATCCCTTTGTGGAGGCTGTGCGGATTCAGTGCCAGGGAACAGGGGCTGGAGATATTCTACATCCCGGACGACTATCTGGCAGCCCCGGAAGCTTCCGAGGAGGAAGATGATTCCGGACATCCCCATTGGACAATGCCTGCCCCAAGCGTGAGCAAGGGCTATGAGACATCTGCCGAAGATCTTCCTTCCGAACTGAAAAAACTGCTTCCCGGAGGTTTCCCTTTCGGGATGGCTGTGCCTCACGTGGCTCCGGACGACGCCTGCCCTTGCGGCAGCGGCCTCCGCTACAAGAACTGCCACGGAAAAATAATGAATTAGGAGAGGTGTTCCACCAGGATTTTAATCCCTATTCCTATGAGAATGATTCCGCCCAGTATCGAGGGGCGGATTTTTTTGTTCACGACAGTGCCGAATCTCTCGCCGATGAAGAAGCCTCCGATGGAGAAAAGAAACGACCCTATGCCGATGATGCCAAGCGGAGCCCACAGGGAATTCAGGCTATCGTAGCCGCTGCAGGCGAAGGATATGCCCACGGCAAGTGCGTCGATGCTGGTGGCTACAGCCAGGGTGATGCGCGCCCAGAACCGGCGCGGATTAATGCCGTTTTCTTCTTCCCCTTTTATTCCATCCAACAGCATCTTGCCTCCTATGATGGCAAGCATGGCGAATGCGACCCAGTGGTCGAAATCCTTGATATACTGCTCGAAGCTGCTGGTCAGCAGCCATCCCAGAAGCGGCATCGCCGCCTGGAACAGTCCGAACCAGAATGCAAGCGGCAGCATCACTCCGGCATCGCGTTTCCCCACTATCATTCCGGAGATGGCGCTCACCGTGAAGCAATCCATTGCAAGAGCAACGGAGAGTAATATCCACTCAAGCAGAATCATAGCTTATGGGAGAAAAGCCAGGGAAGGAAGTCGTCCCTTTTGAATGCCGGCACCCAGGCTCCGTGACCTACGCCCGGGAACTCGATCAGTTCAACATCGGCCCCCATCCAGTCCAGCGTGGCATAGGCCTCTCGAGATGCTTCCACGGGAACGAGCGGATCCGCATCGCCATGGAAAATCCTTATGCTGGTGGAGAAACTGCCCATCAGTCGGGCGGGGTTCACAGTTCCGCATATGGGCTGGGCTGCGGCAAAGCGGTCCGGATAGCGGACAAGGATGTCGTAAATTGCCATCGCTCCCATGGACAGCCCCACGAGATACAGACGGGCAGTGTCCACCGACTTGTTGGCTATGAACCAGTCTATCAGTGCCATAACGGCCCTTATCTCAGGTGTTTCTTCAGGGTTCTCGGGCATCAGGTAAGGGGAGAATGATTCCGGGCGGGAACTGTAGGCCCAGTAGCCTTCCTCGGGGCACTGGGGAAAGACGACATAGGCCGGGAAGGTTTTACGGGCATCCAGGAAAAGCTGGCTGCCGTGGGTGAGCTGGAGTTCGTTGTCGTTTCCGCGTTCTCCTGCTCCGTGAAGGAACACTACCAGCGGGTAGCATTCGCCTTCCTTAACCGCGGGCTCTATGTATCTGTACGGAAGGGTTACTCCGTCATGGGAGAAACTGCCCTTTTTGTATCCGCCGCTCTGGCCGTATGCCCCAATGCAAAGGACAAGGGCTATGATGCAGAATGCAAACTTTTTCATTCTTCTGGTGCTTTATTCATTTCAACGGCAGCTGCTTCAAACAGCCTCTCATCGTCCTCCGGAACGGTGAAGCGGTATTCCCTGTCCAGAGGGATGAGCGGGGTACCATCGGCAAAAACTATTCCGCACTCTCCGCCAAGTCTCACAATATACGTCTTGGGCCCGATCCGGTACATTTCGTCGTAGATTGGAGGGATGGCATAATCGCCGCTTTTGCGTATGAGGCCGCATCTAGTGCTGAACTTTACGCTGGAGCGGACCACCGCGTAGGAGTTGTAGAAGGGGCTGGCGTACTTGAATACAGGGGCTATCGCCCATTTCCCGGCCATGCCTTTGTAGCCGTACAGGCCCCTGGAAGGGTCTTTTGCCGGCCTTGGCTTTGCCGATGGTGTGGCTGCCGGGTACTCCGGAATCTGTGCCTGAACGGTGCTGAAGTCTTTGTCTATCATTTTCCACTCTCCACCCTCCTGAACCAGTGCAAGACCGTCCCGGAAAAACGAGGCCTGCATGTACTCGCCGCCAAGAAGATCCCCGCCAGGGACGCTCAGGTAGCGGAATGTGCCATTAAGGGAAACCGGAACCAGGGAAAGGTCCACCCTTTCCTTTTTTCCGGTGCAGCCTGCCAGGAGCAGGACGGCAAGCAGAGTGTAGAAAGCTACTTTTTTCATGCCTTCAAAGTTACCATTATTTCATGCAAAAACAAAGAATTTGGATATCTCTGCGGCAAAACTTATATTTGCGGGGTAAAACTAAAGCTATATGTCAAGGAAGATTTTGCTTGCTGTGGACCTGCAGCACGATTTCATACACGGGAGCCTGCCCGTGCCGGATTCGGAGAGCGTTATTCCGGAAATCAACAAGGTGAAAAACGATTTCGACCTGGTGTATTTCACGCTGGACTGGCATCCGCTGAACCACTGCTCTTTCAAGGAGCAGGGCGGTCCCTGGCCGCCTCACTGCGTGCATCATACGGCCGGCGCGGCTCTGCATCCCGCGGCACTACAGGGCCTGGAGGAAAGCAAGGTGCGCTTTATTCTTAAAGGACGCCTCCCGGAACGTGAAGAGTACGGTGCCTTCGTGGGATTTGATCCTCAGGACCAGGACCTGTTCCAGAGCGGGGACGAGGTGGTTATCTGCGGCATCGCTGCGGAATACTGCGTACTTGAAACTCTTAAGAATCTGTATGCGATAAGCTTGCAGATCGGTTTCACCGTGAAGGTTTTCCTGGAGGGAACGGCCCGTTTCGAAAGCTGCGACACGGTGCTTAAGTTCATGAATGAGAACGGTATAGAGCGCTATTGATCCAGCGTTTTTGAAATAGCCCTGGCCGCAAGCCAGGCTGTACTCCAGGCGGCTTGAAGATTGAAGCCGCCTGTTATTGCATCTACGTCAAGCACTTCGCCGGCAAAGTACAGGCCGGGATGGTTCCGGCATTCCATTGTAGCGGGGTTCACCGCCTGCAGATCCACGCCGCCTGCGGTTACGAATTCCTCGCGGAAATGACTGCGGCCTTCAATCCTGTACTGGTCCGAGCACAGGGTGGCAACCAGCCTGGAAAAGCCTTTCGAGCCAAGTTCCCCGCAGCGCATGTCTTCCCTTATACCGGCCCTTTGAAGAATGTGCTTCCACAGCCTTTGGGGGAGGGCAAACGCCACTGCCGATGAAAGCAGTTTCTGGGGGTTTGCTGCAAGGATTCCTTTGACTTCCAGTTCAGCATCGGCCTGGGAGCAGGATGCCCAGTTTATGGCAAGCGCCTCTTTGTATCCGCTTTCGTGCAGTCTTCGGGCAGCGTAAGACGAGATCTTCAGCACGGCAGGGCCGCTCAGGCCCCAGTCGGTGATGAGAAGGGGGCCTTCCGACCGGAAACCTCCCGGAATCGACAGCCGTACGGGCACCACCAGGCCCATAAGCGAGCGGAGGCCCGGATCGTTGATGGTGAAGGTGAAAAGGGAGGGTACGCATCTTACCCAGGGGATGTCCAGGCCGTCAATGAACGGCAGACCGTTCGGAGCGCCGCCGCTTGTTACCAGGACTATATCGGCCTTTGAAGAACTTCCATCGGCAAAACCAAGGAGCCAGCCATTTCCCTGCGGAGAGAGCGAAAGCAGCTTTTTCCCGGTGTGGATGCTTGCCCCGCCTATTGCTCCAAGGAGGCGGTTCACTATTTCCATGGCGTCCTGGGACGATGGAAACACGCATCCGTCCGGCTCGGGGGAGAAACCTTTCACTCCCGCTTTCGCGAACCATTGCAATGTGTCTTCGGGGGAGAACTCCTTCAGGGCGCGTTTCATCAGGCGGAAGCCCCTGGGGTATGCCTCCTCTATGGAGCGGATGTTTTGGAAGGTATTCGTGAGGTTGCATCGGCCCCCGCCGGTAACGGCCAGTTTGGCAAGAGGCTTGGGGCCGGCTTCATATATGCAGACGGTGCCGGAACTGCCTGTGATTGCTATGCTGCCCGCAAGGGATGCGGCGGCAAAACAACCGGCTGCTCCGGCACCTATGATTGCAATGGACCGCAAGGCACTCCTATTTGCTGGAAATGTGCTCCGCTATCTCCTTGACGCATTGATCGTGGCTAAGGTGAGCCTCGTCCACGACCAGGATCTGTCCTCTGTAGCGTTTTGCCTTCTGGGACATTTCGAAGGGGTTGAAGCCAGGACTCAGCAGCATGAGCCCGGCAAGCTTTCCCGGATTGTCGAAGGTGAACTCGCATGCCGTACGGCAGCCGTTGCCCTCGCCAAGAAGGAATACCTTGCCACCCTTGACGTAACGCAGATTGGAAATTTGCTTCATTACCTCTTTCAGCTCATTCTTCCGCAATTTCGCATCGTCGGAAGTGAAGTCGAAACAGTAGGCCACGAAGCCGCATGCGGCAAGTTCCCGGCACCATTCCTTGCCATATTCCACGTTCTGGCAGTACACCACGGCAGGAACGCGGTAGGTGCTGTCCTTGTCGATGGGGCGGTACACCTGGCCGTTGATGAGGTTGTCTTTGTAGTAGAACCCCATCTGCTCGCTGATTACCTTCACTCCGCTGCTGGTCTTCACAGTGTTCTGGACCCCTTCGCCACCGCCTTTGTACAGCAGAAGGAAGCCGCCCCCGATGAGGGCCAGCAGGAAGATAGCGCCAAGTATCTCCAGCAGTACCTTGAAGAACTTCTTCATCCTATTTGGCCTTGCCCTGGTTTGCTACGGCATTCATCTTTGCCGCGATAGCCTCCTGGTCGCCAAGGAAGTAGTCCTTCACGAGTTTGTCGCCCTCGAATTCGAAAACGTAGGGCACTGCGGTGGGAAGATTCAGGCCGATGATGTCTTCGTCGGAGATGTTCTTCAGATACTTGATAATACCGCGCAGTGAATTGCCGTGGGCCACAACGATAAGGTTGTCTTCGGTTGCGAGGTTGGGGAAGATGACTTCCTTCCAGTAGGGAACTGCACGGGCAATAGCGTCTTTAAGCGACTCGGTGCGGGGAATATCACTGTCGGCCAGTCCTGCATAACGTGGGTCGAACTTGGGGTTGCGGGGGTCGTCCTCTCCGAGGGGCAGGGGAGCCACGTCATAGCTGCGGCGCCAGATCTTCACCTGTGCATCGCCGTATTTCTCTGCAGTCTCCGCCTTGTTCAGGCCCTGAAGATTACCGTAGTGCTTCTCGTTCAGCCTCCAGCTCTTCTCCACGGGAATCCAGTCCAGATCCATTTTGTCCAGGATGTTGTTCAGGGTTTTTACTGCCCTCTTAAGATATGATGTGTAGGCCTTTCCAAAGGTGAATCCTTCAGCCTTCAGAAGCTTTCCGGCCTCAATGGCTTCATTCACGCCCTTGGGGCTCAGATCCACATCTGTCCAACCCGTGAAACGGTTTTCCTGATTCCATACGCTTTCGCCGTGGCGAACAAGTACAATTCTTTTCATAGTATTCTGTTTAGTGTTTGTTCTCAATTCACAAAGATAATCATAATTTCCGTATTATCGCCCTTTTTCTCGCAGCTTTCGCTCCTGCCTTTCGCTTCTGCCGCCCGCATAGCTTTGCCCCACGGCCTTCCTCCGTGTCGCCGCCTTTGTACACATAGACACCCGCGGCCGTTTTTCCCGGGTTTCCCTTCTATGTGTACACCGCCCCTTATTCCAAATCCCCATTCCTCGCCCCTCAAGCCCACTTTTTCTCTTTTGCCCCATGTACACATAGATTCCCAAACCCCGTATTACGCCGTTTTCCCGTCTATGTGTACACCAAAACCCTCACAGAATGCCATTTTCATGTACACATAGATCCCAGCCCTCGAATCGAAGCACCTTTCCCCCGAATCGAAGCAAAATGGGTCCAAGGGTTCAGGCGTCAGCCACGGCAAAAGACTCTTGATATATGTGTGCCGTCCCTTGATTTCCCGGGCGGGTGACGGACGCCCTTGATTACTGTCCCGACCTTGAAGCGTGGCGTCAGCCCCATTCAGGCTCGACGGCTTTTCCGATGATATGGCGTGCCCCGTGCCGTACATTTCTTCGGAAAAGCCGTGAGCAGGCAAGCGAAGCGCGACAGCACTGACACCTCACCCCCTGCCTCCCGGTGGCAACTCGGCCCTGTTCGAAGCGATGCACACGAAGCCCCTGCCTCCCGGTGGCAACTAGGCCCTGTTTGAAGCGATGCTCACGAAGCCCCGACTCCCGGAGGCACGATGGGCCTTGTCGGAGCGATGCCCATGAACTCCCTGCCTCCCGGTGGTTCAGACCCCGTGAAATGCAACTTTCACTGAATGAGACAATTACAAATATTGAGTCGGGAAAAATTCCGGACTCAATATGTGCAATTCACTGGCAATCAACGA
>Ga0310697_10000941_pt1 | contig 36445 bp, 8 predicted proteins | sample 172DNAGHGlowgp2_FD_203883 | JGI IMG/M metagenome (GOLD analysis project Ga0310697, IMG submission 203883) | Sheep rumen microbial communities from Palmerston North, Manawatu-Wanganui, New Zealand - 1728 DNA GHGlow gp2 (v2) (version 2) | ecosystem: Host-associated > Mammals > Digestive system >... | reverse complement strand
TACATGTCGTCTACAACCAAAGAACAGCCGGAAAGCCACCGTCCGAAAGGCTCGGACAAAAGTCCGAAAGCGGCGGACGAAAAACCGAAAGGGGCAGAGTGGGTAAGACAAATTGGTGTAGGATAAAAGCGGATAGCAAGCGGATAATATCCGACTAACTCACTGATAATCAGTATCGGGTGTAGGATAAGCGGATAATTGAGGAATTAAGGGAGGGTTATAAGTTGTTTGGACAGGCCAGGTTGTATAATTTTCGTTAAATCCCGTTAAATTTATTGATATATATATTAATAAAGTACACACGTATGGAAATTTTTTATACCTTTGCTCTTTCAAACAAGCAGTAAATTAAACACTTCAATAAAAAATGGGCACACGTCAGATAACACATACACTCTTGTCGCTGCTTTTCCTGATTCTCGCATGGCCAGGCAAGGCAATGGCCGATGTTGCTGTTATGCGCGACTCTGCCTATTATGCACAATTCCCTTATATCCGGTTCATTGAAACTGATGATTCTATCGCCGTCAGCGACGAGGAGTTTCTCGACGATGCGGCGAAGGTGATCTTTACGGTCAACAGGTACGACCTGCCCGAGAACAGCGCCCTACTCCGCCGCTGGCGCGACGAGCTGATACCGCAGCTCAACAGAGACCGCCTGCAGCTCTACCGCGTGCTGCTGCGCGGCGCTGCCTCGCCCGAAGGTCCTTTTGAAAACAATCGCAAGCTGGGCGTGAACCGCGCCAAGGCTCTCTACGACTTCTTCAACGAGTACCTGGAGACACCTGTCAGCGAGAGACAGTTTGTGGGGCATGTGGAGGTGGAAGACTACCGCTCGCTCTGTATCATGATGAAGCGGGCCGGCGACCCGGCCTACCCGATTGTACAGGAGCTCTATGACAATTACCACCGCAGCGACGGCTACGGCGAACTGAAAGACAGGCTGATGCGTGCGGAGGACGGACAGCTCTGGCAGCGGTTGCTGCGCGACTATTTCCCGCAGTTGCGTGCTGCCCGCATGCTGCTCTATTTCAGGCGAATGCCTGGCGCCGACCCTATTGCCATAGAAAGGCCGTCGCATGGGCTGCCCGACTCGCTGCCGCTGCCCGACTCACTATACCTCACCGTTTTGCCGCAGCTGCCGGCGACACCATCGCGCCTACCGCGACGAGAACTGCTGTCGCTGAAGACGAACCTGCTGTTCTACGGGGTCTACATGCCGGGCTATAACCGCTGGTGCCCCATACCCAACGTGGCGGTGGAGTACTACCCTAAGGGCGGGCACTTTACCTTTGGCGCTTCGGTGGACTTCCCCTGGTGGGTGGACTATGGGCGGCATAAGTTCTTTGAGATTAGGAATTATCAGGTGGAGGGGCGGTATTATTTTGGGGCTCATGGGGCTCTTGGGGCCAATGGGGCCTATGGGAAGCCCGCCTTCAGCGGACTTTACCTGATGGGCTATGGCCATGGGGGGCTCTTTGAGATTGGCTTCAACGAAAATAAGGGCTGGCGCGGACATGGGTTTGGCGCTGGTGTGGGGGCCGGGTATGTGGTGCCCGTCAGCCGCAATGGCCACTGGCGACTGGACTTCAGCCTGCAAGTGGGATGGTTCACTGCCAAGCACGACCCCTTCCAGTATGAGAACCCCGTCAACCCCAGCTACCATGACGACCTGTACTACTATAAGTGGACGGGCCGCGCCAAGGACTTCAAGGAGCTGCAGTACCGCTTTAACTGGCTGGGGCCCACACGCGTAGGCATCACGCTGAGCTATGACCTGCTCTACCGGAGGGCGGGGAATGGGGCTTCTGGGGAAAGGAGGGCCGCGCCATGAGGAAGCTGCTATGGTTTTTTCCTGTGATGGTGCTGGTGGGCAGCTGTATGCGCGAGCCCGAGCTGCACCTCTACGATGCCCAGGAGGCGGAGATGAGTCTGCCGCTGATTGACCTGGACCTGGAGGTGTACTGGGACTATCAGCTGGACTTCGGCGTGGAGTACGACTGGAGGGCAGAATGGTACTACGGGTGGGACGCCCACGACATACAGATGTTTGGCGAGATAGGCTACACCACGCCAACGGCGTTCCAGGTGCGCCGCTACTATACGGGCGAAATACCATACGCCCCCCATACCGGCGTCATCGCCTCCTATATAGAAGGTACCCACTTCCAGGACCGCTACGACTGGGGCTACTGGGACCTGCTGCTGTGGAACGACATCAAGACGGCCGACGGCGTGCAGAGTCTGATTATTGACGAGAGTGCCTCGCTCGACTCAGTGATAGCCTATACCAACCAGACGATGCACGTCAGCCGCTACCAGGCACCGCGCTATACGCGCTCGTTCTACGCCCCCGAGCCGCTGTTCGCGGCCTACGAGCAGGCCATAGAGATTAACCGCGACCTCACCGGCTTCGTGTTCGACGCGGAGCGTAATGTGTGGGTGCGCACACTGAGGATGGTGCTGAAACCCATCACCTATATCTACCTGGTGCAGGTGATACTGCATCATAACAACGGGCGCATCACCAGCATCGACGGCACGTCTGACCTGTCGGGCATGGCCCGCAGCACGAACCTGAACACGGGGGTAGCCGGCAACGACGCCATCACCGTGTATTACAACGCCAACCTGAAGAAGAACTGCGACAAGGACGGCGAACAGGTGGACATCATAGGCGGACGGCTCATGACCTTCGGCATCTGCGGCAACGAGGCCAACGCCCTGAGCCGTGCCAGCGACGTGCGCGACGAGCACAGTCACTACATAGATGTCACCATGCAGTTCAACAACGGCATGGACTCCACCTTCGTCTTCAACGTCACCGACCAGGTGCGCCGGCACTACAAGGGCGGCGTCATCACCGTGGAGCTCGACATGGACACCATCCCGATACCCTCCCGCTCCGGCGGCTCCGGCTTCGATGCCGTGGTGAAGGACTTCGAGGACGGCGGCACCCACGAATTTGAAATGTGAACAATGAACATGACATAAATAACCTCTCTTGCCTCTTGCTTTATGCAAGTAGTGAATACGAAACAAAACAAACATTTATTCATTCATTAAAAAAATTACGATTATGAAAACAAAGTATTATTTCTTCGCAGCCTTGGCGACGGTCATGCTCGCCAGCTGCGCTGACGACCAGTTCGTCGGGGACAACAGTCCGACAACGGGTAATGAGACCGAAGGGAGCATCCAGTTCGCGTTGAACACCCAGAACGCCACACGTGCCGGTGAGTTTGTAGGTGCTACTGCTGCTGAAAAGCTCGGTAACAATTTCTATGTTACAGGTACAAAGGGTACGGAGGGTGAAAATAACCCAACACCAACACTTGTATTTGACAACTATCTTGTACACTACGGTGCGAATACTGCTGGTGGCACAGAGTCAAACACTAACAACTGGGAGTATGTAGGTATTGATCAAACAGTGCCAACTGTCGCCGATCATGTAAAACTTTCAAGTACAACTGGTGCTCAGACTATCAAGTACTGGGACTATAGCACTTCCCAGTACGACTTCCTTGCTTTCTCAACAGGAACTTACGCTGCTGTTTCAGGAAGTTCAACTGCTGCAACTAATATTGGTGTAACAGCTATGAAGTATGGTACAACCCTTACAAGTGGGGCGACTGCCTATACCTTTGATATCCCTTCTACCACAGCTCTTAAGCAAGCCTATATCTCTGACATTGTAGAGGTGCCACAAGCTAACTATGGTAAAGTGGTTCAGCTGAAGTTTAAGAGCCTTGGTTCAAAGATTCGTATGGCCCTTTATGAGACTGTTCCTGGATATTCTGTAAAGGATGTGATATTCTATACTGTAGATGGTACGACAGATTTAACTGATACTTATAAGAGTAACGTGGGTAAGTTAATTAGTGCAGATGATAATGGTATTCCTACCAAGGGTAAAGTAAATGTCATCTTTAATCATGTAGGTACTAATAACGATGACAAAGATGACTATAACAAAGCTTCTGCTACAATAACTATACCTGATGCAAGCCCTACTTATGACAAGTATTTGACTTTCAGCACTCTTGCAGCTCCTCAGTTAAAGGCAAAAGAAAGAGCTGAAGCTGGAGATGACAATGTATTCTTGGGTCGTACTCTCCCAAATGCGTCATTTGTTGGTGATCCTACTGAAGCTTTTTACCAGATTGTATTTCCTGTTAACTCTCCTTCAGCTTTAACTCTTCGTGTAGACTATACACTTGTTCCTATCGATGGAGCTGCTGAGACAATTGAGGTTAAGGGTGCGAAGGCAGTAGTTCCTTCTACTTATACTAAATGGTTGCCTAACTACGCTTACACATACGTATTCAAGATCTCTGACAATACCAATGGTTGGACAGGTGCAACGTCTAAGGACCCGGGGTTGTTCCCAATCACCTTCGATGCTGTTGTAGCTCAGATTAATGATGCTACCGCAGAGCAGACAACTGTTACTACTGTTGCTACTCCTTCTATCACAACTTATCAGCAAGGACATACCTACGCAAAAGATGAGTATAGCAGGACTCAGAAGGCAGGTGCTTCTGCAAGTGTAACTCCTGATGTATATAAGGATCTGTATGTTCGTGTCATGGACAACAGTACAACAACTCCAACTCTCAAGGAAGACTTGAAAGGTGCGGGTAAGTCACTTCTCTTCAAGGTAACTGCTGGTGAAGGTGTAACTATTTCTGAGGCTACTGTAATGGATGCCCTCCAGAATCGTACAAATGATCCAGCCGGTGATGGTGATAAGGCCTCTTATAAAGATGAAAGTCCAGTAGGTCGCAATGGCATTACTCTTACAAAAGATACTCACATCGCCAATGACGTTACAACTATTGAAAATGGTGTTGATGATCAGCCAATCACAGGCTTGACGTCTGGTTCTGTTGCTAAGATTGATATTGATCAGCTTACTTCTTCTGGTACATACGCTTATGTATATTCTACAACTGTTCCTTCTTCGGAAGAAAAGGTTTACCATGTAGCAGCAGATGCAAGTACAAACTATGCAAAATACTATGAGGTTACGCTTGCTGGTGATGGTAATGATGCTGTTATGCCAGCTTCATCAAAAGCTGTTGCAGGCAAGGTTTACTTCATCATAAACAAAAAGGCTGATGGTTCATTCGATTCTTACACCTTCAAACAGACAAAAATCGACGATGATGTAGAAGGCCTTGTTGAAGCATCCATCCCTGCAGATAAAGCTTCGACTTACACATCAGGTCATTTCTACTTCGATGTCTACTACCAGAACAACGGAAAATACGCCGTAAAGGTCATCAAGGTAGTTGATTAATCCTCTCACCCTCCACTATCGCACTCGGGCAAAGCCCGAGCGCGATTTCCCCGACAACAAAAGCCTACCGGGGTTCGACTCCCCGGTAGGCTGCAAAGAAAACAAAAACAACAGGCCGGTGCCGAAAAAGAGAAGAGTATGAGCAATTGGAGTAATGATGATAATGGGGCTGATGAGGCTAATGGGGCCAATGGGGCTTCTGGGGCTAATGGGACCAATGGGGCCACTGGGGCTAATGGGACTAATGGGGCTAATGGGGCCAATGGGGCTAATAAGGCCAATGGGGCTAATGGGACCAATAAGGCTAATGATACCCATGAGCCTTCTGGGGCTTCTGGGCAGGGGCGGCCGCCTTTGGAGCCTAAGCCTTTCTTGCCTAAGAAGGGTAATTACCGGGATCTGCTGGTGTACAAGAAGTCGGAGTGTATTTATGACGTTACCTACTTCTTTGCTCACCACTACTTCGTGGAGCGCAAAGACCGTACGATTGACCAGGTGGTTCAGGCTGCGCGCTCTGGCAAACAGAACATCATTGAGGGGTGTTCTGCGGCCTCTACTTCTTCTGAGACGGAGATCAAGCTGTTGGGCGTGGCTCGCGCCAGCATGCACGAGGTGCTGGGTGACTATGAGGACTACCTGCGTACCCGCGGTCTGCAGCAGTGGCCCTTGGACGACCCTCGTACCAAGCAGATACAAGAGTTCAGCAAGAAGCACAACCGGCCGGAGGACTACACCAAGGACATCGACAAGCGGTCGCCAGAGGCTCTCTGCAACATTGCCATCACGCTGATTCACCAGTACGACAACCTCATGGGCCGCCTGCTGGACCGCCTGCAGATGGACTTCGTGGAACAGGGAGGCATCCGCGAGCAGATGACCGCCGCCCGTCTGGGCTACCGCAACGACCAGAAGGGCCGCATAGCGGAGCTGGAAGCTGAGAACGTCGCGCTGAGAGCGGAGAATGCTGCGCTGAGAGCGGAGAACGCCGCGCTGAAAGCGGAGAATGCTGCGCTGAAAGCGCGCATCGCCGCGATAAAAGCTGAGATTAGCCGGAAAGGAGGCTTGGGATGAGGCTTTTGGGGCTTATGGGGCTGATGAGGCCTATGAGGCTAATGGGGCCACTGGGGCTACTGGGGCTAATGGACCTTATGGGGTGCTCTGGGGACAGTGGGGGGGCTGGCTCTGCTGAGCCGGAGGAGCCTCCTGTGGAGACTGGGACTGCTATCTCCTTTTCGGCGCTGGAGAGCGCCGAGGAGGAAATAAGCCGGGGGACCCGGGCTTCGGTGCCGCTTAGTGCGACGGCTACCAGCTTCACCGTCTGGGGCTTCAAGAACATGAGCTATTCTGGGGAGACCGGGGCCTACGACGGCACGCAGACCGTCTTCCAGGGCTATACCGTGGCGTGGCAGGACAACAGTGCCGCCACTACCACTACTAACAGCAGCGGCTGGGAGTATCTGCTGACGAGCAAACCTTCTCAGACTATCAAGTTCTGGGACTGGAGCGCCAGGGCATACCGCTTTTTTGCGTTGACGGGAGAGGCTGGGGCCTATAAGACTTATGGAGCCACTGGGGCTTATGGGACTAATGGGGCTTATGAGACTCATGAGTACAGCTTCGAGGCTGATGCCAAGAGCACTGCTACTGCACCATACTTCTCGCGGCTTTGGTTCTCGACGGGCGACCCGGTGGCTTACCCCGACAAGCAGTTTGGGAAACCCGTGACGCTGGAGTTCCTGAAGCCCTTCGCGCGCGTGCGATTCCTATTTAAATACGTGTTTCCACGCGAGGGCATCAAGCTGAAGGTTATCGGCTTCAAGCCTTCTGACGGCAGTAAGGCGATAACCCTCAAGGGCACGGTAACCGTCAGCTATCCCACTACGGGCACAGCCACGACAGAGAGCTATGCCATGACCCCTGGGGCCGATGACTCTGCGCAGTTAGAGGCCTTCACCGAGGACTACGACCCGGAGGATGACAGTAAGACCTATACGGATACGGACAACGGCTGGTATATGGTGCTGACCAACCCGGCACAGGGCAGCTATACGCTGACCGTGATAGTAAATAGCGAAAAGAAGACTGCTGCCGTGCCGGCAGAGTATATGCAGTGGCTGCCAGGCTACAGCTACACCTATATCTTCAAGATTACCGACGAAGGCGGTGTGGAGATTGGCTGGGTGGAGTCGGCAGTGACCCCCTGGACAGAGATGGAAGTGGACAGGACGGTGTATAACTGGTAAAGGAAAAAAGAATTGAAAGACAGAAAGACCATAGTAAGAAGGCTTTTGGGGCTCATGGGGCTTTTGGGGCTTTTGGGGTGCTCCTCTGAGGAGGAGCGGCTACCGGCTTTGGCTTCGATTGAGGTTCGGGGGTTTGTAGCTGGGTTTGAGGAGGCTTATGGGGCTTATGGGGCCAATGGGGCTCATGGGGCTACTCGGGCTTGGAGCCCTCCAGGCGGCTACTCGCTGTTTGATGAGGCTGACAAATCTATCGGCATTGCCTTTACCCAAGACGGAAAGGCACCGAAGATGGGTTCCTTTTTTAAGAGCAGCGGTAAGTGGCGCACGAGCTTGGAGGAGATTACTGCCGACACCTACTACCTCTATGGCTATGTGCCCTACAACCCTGGCGTACAATTCAGCATTGCCAACCGCAACGACGCCCATGCCAACTACAGCAGCGGAGCCAAAGTGACACTAAAGAACGTGCCGGCAGTGATGAGCGGTGACCTGTGTGTAGTGATAGGCGCCAAAGACGGCACAGACGCCGAGACCGTGACAGGACTGCGCAGCGGTGACTTCAGCTACAGCGCCCAGGCTATAAACGGCAGCGGCGATGCCGGCAACTACGTGTTCCTGCTGTTCGACCACCTCTACGCCGCCCTGCGCATCAAGATGAAGGTGCATGCCGACTATGATGCCCTGCGCACCATCAAGCTGAAGTCGCTGCGCATGAAGACACAGGCTGGCGAGACGACGAGCACCACGAAGGCAGACATTCTCGTTGACCTGAAAGGAACGGAAGGCGAGAGCCCTATCCAGAGCATCACCTACACCCCAAGCGGCGGAGCCATCACTGAGCCGCTGGAGTTCTGGTCATCGCGCAACGGCGAGACGCTGACCACGGAGTTCAGCAATTATGTGGGCCACTTCATGCCGCAGGACATCACCACGCTCATACTGACCAGCGTCTATGATGTGTATGACAAGAAGGGGAACCTGATACGGCAGGGCTGCATGGCCACCAACACGATGGAACTAAGCGAACTGTTCACGGGTCAGAAGACTACCCGCCGAGGCTGTCGCTACACGATAAACATGACTATCAGACCAACATATCTGTATATGCTGTCGGAGCCCGACCTGAACGACCCGACGGTGACTATTGAATAAAGGAGAGCATTGAGCAAGATAAAGACCATAGTAAGAAGAGCGATGGGGCTTATGGGGCCTATGGGGCTTATGAGGCCTATGGGGCTAATGGGCCTAATGGGCCTTATAGGGCTTATGGGGCTTATGGGGCTTTGGGGCTTGCCTGCTCAGGCTCAGATTAAGATTGGGGGCAACGTCTATGGCGGCGGCAACCAAGGGCAGGTGAAGGGCAGCACGAAAGTGACGGTGCTGGCCGGCGACATCGGTGCCGTGCTTGACCCTGAGGCCACCCGCTCTCTTGAGAACAAGAAAGGCAAGGTGTTCGGCGGCGCCCGTATGGCGGATGTGGGCGGCAACACCTTCGTACACATTGATGGCAAGAACTTTACTGCAGACAACGCCACTACTCCCGACTATATCGTTGTGAACCAGGTGTTTGGCGGCAACGACATCGCCGGTCAGATAGGTACGGCAGCGGCGGTGGGCGAGGACGTTCCTTCAGAGCTGACAGCCATCAAGCGCACTACCGCTGACGAAACAGACCCGAAGAAAAATGCCGTCGACAACACCTTCAACTGCTATGTGCGCGTGAGCACCAAGGCCACCGACACACACTATACAGCTGAGGAAATAGCCGCTGCAGCATCTGACCCCGACAACCCCGCCTACGGCAAGAGCACCTCGGACGTGAAGCCTGCTGCCGATGCCAAGAAAGTGTATATAGGCCAGCTCTTTGCAGGCAGCAACGGCGACTACGACTATGAGCAGGAAAACGGACCGAAGGCAGGGCAGCTGACCCACAAGATATACAACCGAAGCGACAAGAACCACGAAAGTCCAGTGGCAGAGGTGGTGACCGACGCATCGGACGTAGGCTTCCATTTCCCGGAGCTCGACAAGACCTATCTGGAAGTGACGGGCGGCTCCATCGTCTATGCCTACGGCGGCGGCAACAACGCTACGGTGAAGAAGCAGGCCATTATCCATGTGGACAACCCCAGCGCGGTGGTGAACCATGTGCTGGAAGATGGAACGGACCTGCTCAGTGACGAGCGCTTCGCGGAGATGGGCATCAACACCACCTTCTCGATGCCCAGCAGCGGTGCCTACCAGGTGGGCCGCTTCTTTGGCGGCAACAACCTGGCTGAGATGAGCATACGCCCCACGTGGAACCTGCTGGCGGGCAAGATACGCAACCTGTATAGCGGCGGCAACAAGGGTAACATGACCAGTCCCGACGGTCTGCTGATGGAGATCAAGGACTATTCCACCCTGATTGTGGACAACCTGTACGGCGGCTGTCGTATGGCCGATGTGAAGCCAACGGTGAATGGCGAATACAAGCCATGTGTGAACCTGCCTGGCTATTACTTCCCCAACGAACTGTCGGCCCGAACACTCGTGAACGGCGGACATGTGAACAACGTCTATGGCGGCAACGACGTGACGGGCATCGTGTATGGCGGCAATGCCGTGGGTATCCATAAAGATGTGTATGGCAACGTCTACGGTGGCGGCAACGGCGCTTACCCCTACACGGATAACCAGGAGATGGAGGACGATGAGACCTATGGCGACTTCTACTATGGTGACAAGATTAAAGACGGACAGACATCATACGATGCACTCAACGCCTTCCGTCCCAATGCCGAGCAGGTGTCTATCCGCCTGGCCGGTACTGACGACGAGCACCCCACCATTGTTCACGGCTCCATCTTCGTGGGCGGTAACTGTGCCTCGCTGGCCACGAAGAAAAAGAACCCGATGGTAGAGCTGAAGATTGGCTCACACGTGGTGGCCGACAACATCTACCTGGGCAACAACGGTGAGGGTATGGTCTATAGCGACTATCTGGAACGTTATGCCGACCGTGAGTTCAGTTCCTTGGCGCTGACGGATGCCGACGTGTTTGCCAACTATATGGAAGGTGTGACGATGACGCTGCAGCCCAGCATCGTGTTTGACAATGTGGACAACGGCGACCGTGCCACCTACGAGCCCTACACAAGCTACGTTGGCTCGTTCTTCTGTGGCGGTAACGTGGGTAGTATGGCCATACCGGGCAAGGAGACATTCACCATTAGTGAAGGTCTGAACATCTACAATAAGTTTGTGGGCGGCTGCAACAATGCCGACGTGGCTGCAGGCACTTACAATGCTGCCTACAAAGGCGGTATCCTCGGAACAAAGGACGAGCGCGACAGCTACACCGATGCTGGCGGGGCAATCAAGGACCGTCTGGAAATCAACCTGGACAACCTGACCATCGTGCCCCTGCGCTGGAATGACGACGACACCCGCCTGATATGGAACACCAACAAGTGGGATAACGATGAGGAAGACTTCGTTACTATCGATAACAGCGCGGTAGACAAGGACACCCGTCTGCTGGGCGGCAACGTCTATGGCGGCTGCTATGAGAGCGGTCATGTGAACGGCAACGTGGTAGTGAACATCAACGAAGACGTACTGAAGCGCGACGAGGTGTTCGGCAATGGCATGGGCATCTACGGTCGCAAGGCCTCTGGCGTGAGTCTCGACGAACAGCGCACCGACCTGATGGCTGTTGCCCTGACGGTGTTTGGCGGCGGCTACGGTAAGAATACAGAGATATGGGGCAGCACCACGATAAACCATAACAACGGCTACGTGTTCCAGGCCTTCGGGGGCGGCGAACAGGGTGTGATAGGCAAGGCCGTCGACGTGGTGGGCGAGGGTGGTGCCATTACCAAGAAGTATGAGTTTAACCCCGCCTACAGCACCACCGTGAACCTGAACGGAGCTGCCACCATCTATTCGAGTAGCGGCACTGAGGAGAACCTGGCCGAGGCCGAGTATCTGTATGGTGGCGGCAACGAGGGTGACGTCTGCGGCAATACCCTTGTGAACTTAGGCAACGGCCGCATCTACGATGCCTTCGGCGGAGCCAGCGATGCCGACATCCTGGGCCACAGCGAGGTGTATATCGGTCGTCAGCCCAACGGCAGCGGCGGCTACAAGGACGGCTTCCCGTGGGTGATGGACATTGTCTATGGCGGCAACGACTTTGGCGGCACCATCCACGGTGGCTACGAAGACGGCTATGACTTCACCGCCCGCCTGCGCAACTATGACACCGACAAGACACAGGTGCACGGCTACAAGGCCGGCGAGATACCCGACGTGCTGAAGTCGTCGTCGTATGTGGAATACCTGAAGGGGCGTGTAGACACCATCTTCGGCGGCGGCTACGGCTACTATGACTATAGCAACACGGCGCTCTATGGCAGTGGGGCAAAAATGCCGGAGCAGCACAGCGCCTATGTGAACTTCCGTCCGTCGGACCATGCGCAGAACATGGTGAAGGGCGTGTTTGGCGGCGGCACCGGCTATCCCGGCAACCGAGCCTACGACGGTGCGCAGGACCGCAGCTATGTGCTGATAGACATTCCCGACGGCATGACGAAGTTCAGCGGTCTGGAGGTCTTCGGCGGCGGTAGCTACAATGGTCTGGGTATGCGTTACAGCTTCGACAGCGAGAGCGGCAAGACCGTTGACGAGACGGGCAAGGCCATCAACCTGGATGAAGCCTCAGCCATTATCGACCTGCTCCACGGACGCATCCACAACGCCTACGGCGGCAGTTACCAGGAGGGAATCACGCGGCGCACGGTGGTGAACGTGCCGGCGGAGTCGAGCATCCAGGCAGACAGCATCTACGGTGGTGCCTACGGCAAGTATATCCTGCCGCCCTGCGATGTCTATGAGACTCAGGTGAACTACAAGAACACCAGCGAGAAGGCCCAGGTGTTTGGGGCCATCTTTGGCGGTAACAACAACGAGCGCCGGTCGCTCTTCACCCAGGTGAACATCTCCTCGCCGGTATGGCAGAACAAGGAGAAGGGCTATACGGGTACCGTCTACGGTGCCGGACGCGGTATTGACACCTGGTCAGAGCACACCGAGGTGAACCTGCTGAAGGGTGCCCGCATCTATGAGGTGTATGGCGGCGGCGAGATGGGCCATGTGCTCAACGCTGCCAGCGTGCAGGCCTACATGGCTCTGTATAAAGACCAGCCGTCGCCGCAGATTAGCGCACAGGATGCTTACTGGAAGGCACATCATGGCGACCTGACCAACGAAGCTACAAAGGCGGCTGCTCTGGACCGTTGGCATCAAGACTGGAAAGACGCCTGGGCGCTGGGCAGCTACTATATGCCGGGCGCATCCAATGGAGAGACAGCAGGAACCCCCTTTACCAAATATGCCACGAACACCGCCACCAACCTGAAACACTTCAGCGACCGTGCCGAGCTCGACGACAAGACCGCTGCCCAGCTGAACGGTAAGGACGAGAAGAAATTCAACACCAACGTCATTGTGAACGAAGGGGCCGTAGTGGACGGCTACGTCTACGGCGGCGGTCTGGGCGATGCCTCCGTCCACCTCTCCGGCGACGTGTACGGCAACACCTACGTGGCCGTGCTGGGTGGCGAGGTGAAGAAGGATGTCTATGCCGGCGGACGTGCCGGAGGCCTGGACAACCTCTTCGGTGCCGACAGCTTCTCGGGCGGCGACTTCGTTGCCAGCGCTAACGCCTATGTACAGGGCGGCACGGCTCGCAACGTCTATGGCGGCGGTTATCTGGGCAATGTGGGGCACCATGCCGGCGACATCTGGGACACCTATGCCGGCGACCGCCCGGCCACGGCCAACGTGGTCATCGGCAAGTCGGGCACCGACACCTTCACGGGCGGTGCGCCTGCCATCACCCGCAACGTCTATGGCGCCGGTGAGGGCGGCTCGGTCTTTGGCACCTCTAAGATTACGTTCAACAACGGCTACATAGGCTATAGGTATAAGCCCAATGGGGCTAATGGGGCTAATGGGACCTACGTGGAGGAGCTTGACGACCAGAAGCCCGGCGACCTGGACCTCTCGGGAAACATCTTCGGTGGCGGCTATGTGGTGAACAGCTACGTAGACAACACCATCATCAACATGTTCGGCGGTCAGGTGCGCGGCAGCCTCTTCGGCGGCGGCGAGGTAGGCCCTGTAGGGCGTGGTGCCCACGCCACCGGTCTTAGCAAGGGGGGTATGGAGAATGGCGATGCCACCATCTTCAGAGCCGGCACGACGCAGGTGAACATGTACGACGGCAAGGTGCTGCGCAACGTCTTCGGCGGCGGTCGTGGTAAGGACAGCTGGGGCGGCGACGGTACCAAGTTCATGGACCAGGCCACAGTGGACGACTTGAAAGCGAAAAAACTGTTCTGCACAGGCTATGTGTTCGGTCAGACCCGTGTGAACATCTATGGCGGCGAGATAGGCACCGCCGAGGGCATGGCCTACGGCTACGGCAACGTGTTTGGCGGTGGTGATGAAGGCTTTGTGTATAGTGCCTATATGGACGGCAACAATCTTCGCATTGGCAAGAAGGCTGGAAAACGCTACAACAAGGGAATTGCTCCAAGCGATAAAGAGAATTATAACTACCAGGGCTATTACTTCCAGTGGGATGGCAGCAAGTTCCTCAACAAGCAAGGCACCACCGACCGCATCTTCACCGAGGACTGCAAGGTTCTGGTTGAGCCCCACTGTCAGGCCTACGTGGATATAGCCGGTACCAGTTATAAGAAAGGCGACTACGTGACCACAGCCTACCTTGACTCGCTGAAGGACAAGGATACCTCGAAAGCCGTATGGGACAACCTCGACCCTGATGGCATCATCATCCACAACGCCGTCTTCGCCGGTGGAAACATTGCTGCGGGCAGTAGCTCATTCCATGCCAACACCACAACGGTCTATGGCAACGCCACCGCCTCTATCCACGATGCCTACAACCGCGACCTCATCACCATCGGCACCGGTCATACCGGCGGACTCTACGGCGACGGCAACCTGACCTTCGTCGACGGCTACCGTGAGCTGAACATCACCAACTACGGTACCGACTATTATTATATTACCAATCATGGCAACCGCGAGCTGAGTTACGATGCCTATCTGGAACTGCCTGAGCGCGAACAGGCTTATTATGAAGTGAGGTACAAGTGCCAACAGGAGTGTACCGACTATCCCGGAACTAAATATACCACCACCGCCAACCTGCCTATGGACGAACTGCTGGCACTGTTCACTAAGCCCGACGGAAAGTCAGTACTGTCGGAAAGCGGCGACAGCATCCTGATTACGGTGGCAGGCAAGAAAGAACCCAACCCCAACTATTGGGTACAGAACGGCGTGGTATCCATTTATGCCGGCCGCATCATGAACACCATCCAGCGTGCCGACCTCTGCGGTGTATTCGGCAGCCGCATGGTGATGAAGGGAGCCCAGGACCGTGTGCCAGAGGCCGTCGACTACACCAACTACACCATCAACCGCGTGCGCGAGGTGTCGCTGAACAAGAAAGCGTCGGTTGCCGGCGATACGGGTGATAATGCTGAACACGGCAACTACTTCGGCATCTACAGCGTGGTGAACTACCTCGGTGCGCTGACCAGCGACGTGAAATTCAGCGATATCAGAAAGACGAACAATGCCGACACCAAGAAATACCAGTCGGACATAACCATTGGCACATCGACCTACAAATATGGCGAAACCGGTGCCACCTTCTATAACTGGAAACAGGCTCACATCAACGACAAGACCCGCAACAACGGCGCCTGCCACAACCAGCTGGCACTGGCCTCAGGCGTCTATCTGGAGCTGACGACAGAGGAGAGCACCGGCACCAGTCTGAACGAGAAGGTGTGGGGTCCCATCACAGGTGTCGTAGAGCTCGACCTCATCAACGTGCAGCCCGGTATCGGCGGCGGCTTCGTCTATGCCAAGAACCAGCACGGCCATCCAAGCACATCGGGCATCACGACCACCACCCTGACGGATCTGAACACCGGTGCTGCCACCCAATGGGACTACAGCTATGCCACCGCCGACGGCTCGCGCTATCAGTGGGAGACGTCGGGCAACTTCATCCACAGCACGCAGACCATCATCGACGACTGCTATAACATCAGCAACAGGTATAAGACAGCTGACGGCGTACCGGCCCACTACTGGTATATCGCCGGTTCGGTATATGTCTACGACCAGTACATCTCAGCCTACACCGGCTCGCCCAATGCCTTCAGCAAGACCGTAGAACTGCCCATCACCATCAGTGCCGCCTCGCACGGCACCATGACGCTGATGGATGTGCAGCCCAACCTCTATGCCTTCTACTCCAGCTATCTGAGCGAGACAAACAACACGCCGCTCTATGGCGACAGGAAGCTGGTCATCAACGATGTGACCTACCAGCGCAACACCCCCATCAGCTACTGGGACTGGAACAAGCTGCCGGCGGCCGAGAAAAAGCTGTTCGTAGAAGACACCTACATCGTCATAGACAGCTGTAAGATTGGCAACAAGCTGTTTCCTGCCGACAGCGTGCTGCTGAGGAGCCAATATAACGCTTTAGTGACGGATTCCGTTTACCACATTGGCATGCAGAAGAAGGTGGCCTTCAACGAAGTGTTCCGCTCCAGCAACAACATGAGCCACGACAAGGGCTTCCTGCTCACCTACAACGTGACCAATCCCAACCTCTGGGGCAAGTGGTTCACCCAGGTGGAGAGTGAGAGCCGCGCCAAGAATCAGACTGGCGGCAGCGGCTATGAGGACGGTCCCACCTATCATCCTACTACCACCGGTCTCTATGGCCAGCAGGAGTATTCCAAGAATGCGATTATCTCAGCGACTGCGTATAATGCCTATGAGAGTCTGGAATCGCACAAGCCCGCACCTGATGATCAGGCCGCCTTTACTTCCGCTTATCTGGTGACTACGGAATGTACTGAAAGTGGTCAGCACTACTATCCCGGTGCTCCGGTTTCTGCACCGATTACCGGACACACCGCCCCTGCCTACGTCAGCACCGCCACCATCCAGCTCTCGCCGACAGAGTATATCTATGTCAACGACCTGATGACGCTGGAGCAGAAGAACAAGTATAAGACAGATTACGCTGCCGTGGCCAGCACAATTGAAGCCAGCGTAGTGCCTGCCTACATCTGTACTGTGGCTGGTAAATACGGCGGCAACTACTATGAGACAAAGAAGAACTACCGCGCCCTGGAGGCTTACAGCTCTTTGTCGGAGAGCGACCGCAAGAAATTCGCCTTCAACTACGATGCCCTCGACCTGCTCGTCGATTCCACGTATAGCGGCACGACAGGCAAAAAGTATCAGTATGACTCTAAGGCTGCTACATACGAGGGAGCCGATGCCAATGCAGCGCAGTACTCACTCACCACGCCCATCAACTACACGGCAACGTATAATGGCGACACCCCGTTGACGCTGACAACAGGAATAACGGTGAAGCGCGGCGGAAAAGAAGAAACAGGTCAGACATCGATTCAGAAGGACGACGAGCTGGTTAGCACCGTCTATGAGGCCCTGCCGAACGAGCGCCACTATTATGCACCCATCCTGGTGACAGAATCAGGCGGCACCTACTACGTTGTCAAGGAGACCTTCGTACACGGTGAACGCCCATACGCTGTAGGCTCTACCATCGACAAAGACACCTACGACCGCCTGTCAGAAGACGAGCAGAAAAAATACATCACTACGCTGACGTTTACTGCTGACGATGTCAAAAAGGACGCTCAAGGCAATCCGCTCCCGCTGTACTACTGCCGCGAGGGCTACACCATCAACACCGGCTACTACCCTGCGGATGATGCCAACAAGGGTAAGGTGAAGAGCATCAAGGGTGTAAGCAGTGGCACAACCTATACAACAGGCAACGTTCCTGCCGGTATCGTTATCTCTAACGAAGACTACGCCGGCCTGGTCAACAAGCAGCTGAACTTCACCATCCACGGCGAGTCGCCCATGGAGACAACCACGCTCTACGTGAGCCGCAATGCCGACATCAACGACCTCTCCACCGAGAAAATCATTACCGTGATCTATAAGTACGACTATGAGGAGAGCGATACCGAAGGCAACCACATCACACCCGTCAGTGAGCGCCATGTGGTGAACATCCACATCAACTTCAAGAGTGGCGTGCCTCTGGTCGACGACATCAATCCGCCTACCATCGTGCTCCCGGGTACGGGCATCACCATGCGCATCCCGTCAGTGACGCCGGGTGCCTACGAGGTCACCGGTGGCGGCTGGGAACTGTTTGAGACACCGGGCGATGCCGAGAGCCATACCAACGGTGTGGAATACACTCCTTCGGCCGATCCGCTCTACTGGTATCAGGACGGCTTCTACCTGGCCTACTACGCCAAGACCTATCTCGGCAAGACCTACTCGAACCACGTGCCGGTGAGCGTGGCCAACTACCACGACCTGAAGAAGGTGATGGACGACAAGGCCAACCACCTGCATGTAGACTACGACCGCACCCGACTGAAGCGCGACTCGAAGATATACATCAACGACTACAGCAGCAGCCAAGAGAACGGTCTCGACATGCTGAAGAATCTCTATGACCTGAGTCTGCGCACTACTGTTGCTGAGTCGGGTGATCTGAAGGGCCATGCCCTGCTGAACAACAGCACCGAAGAGGTGACGATGTCTGACGGCTCTAAGCTTGTCAGAGGCGTGAAGGGCGCAAAGAACCTGGAGTTCTTCCTGCGCACGGACATCGACCACACATCCAGCTGGACACCTATAGGCACTGATGAGCAGTGCTTCGAGGGTACGCTGCACGGCGACGGCCATACCATCAGCGGTCTGGACAACTCGCTGTTCAACAACCTCTGCGGCTCGGTCTATAACCTCGGCGTGACCGGCTCGTTCAGCACCGCCGGTGTGGTGAACAAGGGCAGCGGCTATGTGGAGAGCAGCTGGATCAACACCACAGGCACTCCAGATGGCAGTGCAAGGGCTATCTTCGGTACTCCAAATGCCGGCAGCGGTTACAAGCAGATTGTCAACAGCTATTACCAGACGGGCAAGGCCTACAGCACCACCGACACAGGCAACCACGGCCTGGCCAAGCCCATGCCCGACCGCGCCTTCTACAACGGTGAGGTAGCCTACAACCTGAACAACTTCTACCTGTATAAGCGCTACAACGACGGGGCTAATGGGACTAATGGGGCCAATGTGACCTATAAGTATTGGAAACCGGGCGAAGCAGAGCCGCAGACCGGTAAGTATGCCTCGAACATCGCCGAGTGCTCGTCAGGCTATAATCATATTAAATATGTGGAGGATCGCTTCGCCGACGGCGACTTCATCTTCGCTGCAGGCGAGATTCCGACAACCGAGGATGAGCGCCACTGGACTGACACCAAGGATAACAACAAGACCTATTATTTCCCCATCTGGCCCGACGACTACCTGTTCTTCGGACAGAAGCTCACCTACGGCTGGGCTGCACAGGCCCACCAGAGTCTGCCGTCGGCCATCGTGCGCAGCGACGGTCGCCTGTCCACTGATGACGACGCCAACCGCGTCTATCGCGCTCCGGCCTACTACCGCTCGAAGGAGATGGGCGTTGCACACTTCAACCCGTACGCCTACCTGGCTTACAAGTCTGCCGATGGCACCAAGACAGTGAGCGAAAAGCCGATGACCGCCATCGACTTTAAGGGGCATTATGATGGAGCTAATGGGGCCTATAAGGCCTATGGGACCTATGGCCTGGGCACCGTGACCAGCGGCTTACCCGCTGGCAAGAGCGCCTTCTACCCACCCCTCCTCGACGATGACGGCCTGACCGGCATCATGAACTGCGACGAGACACAGAACCTGCTGGTCTATGCACCTTCGGCAGATGCCAACGACAAGACCCTCGGCGTGCTGGCCAGCTACTTCGATGAGCCAGCCTATAACGACTACTACGACGAAACGGATGTCTGCCGCCGCGTTGCCGAGGCCAGTCCGTCGGACGTTCACGGCCACCTTGTACAGAGCGGCCTGACGGCCACGAACGACCACCTGCTCGTCGACAAGCAGGACTTCAACGCCCCGATAGGCTACACCTTCGATGCCGACCACCTGATGTGGTACCAGCGCACACCTGCCAACAGCGAGTATGTAGACCAGACGAAGGGGTGGCAAGGCATCAGCGTGCCGTTCACTGCCGAACTGGTGACCACACACCAGAAGGGTGAGATAACCCATTTCTACTCGGGTAGCGACAACAGCCAGAACGGCACCAAGAAGGGTCACGAATACTGGCTGCGTGAGCTCACGGCTGTCAAAGTCCCAGATGAGGGCAGCGTAGCAAAAGCCTCCTTCACCTATCCGGAGGCAGACGGCAAAGACAAGACGGTCGCCAACAACTTCCTCTGGGACTACTACTACAAGAACGAGCCTGTACACAACCAGCAGGATGCCAACACCGACACCTACCTGCAGTACAGACAGTACTACAAAGACCCGCGCCACTACGCAGCCTACCCACTGCTGGCAAAGGCCACGCCGTATATCATCGGTCTGCCCAGTAAGCTCTACTACGAGTTCGACCTCAGCGGCTCGTTCACGCCTAAGAACACGGCTGCCAGCATCGCCAAACTGAGCAAGCAGATTATCACCCTGGCATCAAATAAGGGTATCGCCATTGGCATCAGCGACGATGAGACGGCAGGCGTGGTGAAGCCCGTAAGCGGCAAGAGCTACAACGTCACCTTCAAGCCCAGCTACATGAACGAACAGCTGGAGACGGGCAGCTACGTCATGAACAGCACCGGCAATGCCTACGTCAAGCTGAGCAGCGACGCTACCGTGAACACGACAAACAAGGTGACACCCGCGCTGAGTGCCTTCCGTCCTTACTTCACAGCCTCTGTGACGAGTTCAAGTCGCCAGGTACCGCAAAGCATCATCTTCGGCGGGGCCAACGGCGAAGAGCTGGAACAAGGTCCGGAGAGCGTGCTCGACGGCTCTATCGAGTTTTATGTCCGTGGTCGCAACATCGTGGCCATATCGCATAAGAAGTATGCTGTCACCATCCGCATCGTCAATGTGGCCGGCATCACGCTCCGCGACTTCGTGCTCGAGTCAGGACAGACGGTGGAAACCCCTGTCAGGCTCCCCGGCGTTTACATGGCAAACCAAAAGAAGCTGTTCGTTAAATAAACGATTTCAAGATATTAGATATGACACAAGACATGAACGTTTACAGTAAGTTTACTGACATCTTTAAATACGACATAAAAGCCACACATGTTCTGCGGAACCTGCTCGTCATACTGGTGCTGATGAGCTTTGGGGCCACGAGTGCGTGGAGCCAGACTGACTATTCGGGAACGTACTATATTGCCAGCTACGCCCATTATCCGAATACGTCAGATCCGGCTAAATATTACTATGACCCCTCAGATCCGACGAATACAGACAACTACTACCTTTGTCCCTCAGATGGGTGGATTTACTATAAGAAAACTAATAATTGGACTGCAGAAAAAGCCAGTAGTGACGGCCCATTCCTGACAACATTTAAATGCAGAACGAGTGCATATGATGCTCAAGGCGGCATGAACAATGCAAAGTGGGTCGTTACAAAGCATGGCGACTATTACACCTTCTATCATACCGCGACTAGTAAATACTTGGTACTCAGCGGTAAAATCAACGAATGCGGTGACGACCGCATGCGCGTGCACCTTGAAGAGATAGCTTCACCTGAAACTAACGAAAATGCATTATTCACCATTGCATCTGATGATAATCCAGGTTTTTATATCGCACCCAAAACCATTGCAAACGACAGACTTACGGTCAATGGAGGAAACAAGAATGCTCTTACCGGACAAAATGGAAAGGGGAATGGTCCTAAAGGATATGCAAACACGGCAGGTATCATTGGTATATTTAGGAGTGGAGTACTAGATGATAACAGATATTTCTATCTCGAAGAAGTTCCCATCCCGACGCCTGCCTTTACCGTAAATGCCGATGGTACTGTGGAGATCTCCTGTTCTGAGGAAGGAGCCGTCATACACTATACCTTGGATGGAACAGACCCTACAAAAGCAAGCGCCGTTTACTCGTCTGCCCTATCGGCAGAAGCTGTTCTTGCAGCCTCATCAGTTAAAGCCATTGCAGTGCGCACCACAGGCAGCCAGAAATCTGCTGTCGCCACCTTGCCTGTTATCACCTATAACTACCATATCGTGAATGTGGCGAAAAACATAGCCGTCACAGCAACAGAGAAACACCCTGCCGGCTACCCACTGACGAGCGGTTACGACAACATCCCCGAGCCCATCCGCAGCCCATACATCTCGGATGAGGAGATAACATTCTACGCGATGGAGGGCGACTTTAGCAAAAACAATCTTGATGACGAGCATAAGATTGAGAAGACACCGACAGAGGGTACCCATATCTATATCACCTATACGACAGACAAACTGACGAGCAAGTTTGTGAAGCTCAGCGGCTCCGCCCCCTTTAACCTTAAAAATTCCAGCAGCCAGTATCTTTATGACGATGGCAGTCATGACAATGGCAGTGCAGTCGCTGCAGAGACAAACAGCACAACCAATGCTGAGGCTTATGTCACCGGCAACAATCAGTTGTGGTATTTCTATGGCGACGACCCCTACGACCTGAAAATCAGGAATGCCCAGATTAGCACTAAATACCTCTCCACATCCAGTTCGTCGCCAATCTGGTCGGATGATGCCGTGTCATTCATCCTGACAGGACAGAGTGATGGCAATGATGCGGCACATAAGTCCATCACTTTGAAGAACAGGTCTAAAAGTGAGACCGTCACCCTCGGAGTCAACACCGTGGTGCTCCCACGTTCCTATACGTTAATAGACATGGATAATAAGGTCATTGTCAGGAATCTTCCTTATAATGATGACGACGGCTTTGGCTTACCGGCAGCCTGGCAAAGCCCCTTAGTGGACTATCACTACTGGAACGCAAATGCCTTTGTGCAGACTACGGCAGGAACACCCGATGAGCCGTTTGTGTTTGTCTCGCCTGCTCCCAGCGAGATTTCCAGTGCCACGCAGGTTACTGCAAACAACGTTATCTACGTTACCTACACGCTGAAGGCAGACAACAGCATCGACTTGGACGGTCGCAACCTCCTGGATGACAAGACCAAGAAGACTAGCACCACCTATATGTTGCAGTTTAACACAACCAATACCGATGCATACAAATTCTTTCAGGAAGACGGTAAAGACGGTGTGATGAAAGAAAAGCGACAAGCGGTCTATCCTTATAACAACGGTGACTGTACGCTTTACGTGTATGGTAATGAGCGCTGGGAGGACCAGCTGGCCAGCGGTGCCAGCACACGTACCCGTTGGCTGTGGTATCTGGAGCCTGTTATTCCAAAAGCTCCAGCCAAAGGAAAGCTCGACCCCTATCATGTGAGAGTCTCGTCGTATCAGAACCAAACGAGCTATAAGATTGATGACAACAACACGCGCAACTTCCACTCCTATCTGTGGACCTATAAGCCTGAAGGATACGATGCCGTGGTAACCGGTGTCGTCAATAACAACCCCTTGGCACATGGCGGTAAGAAAGATGACGAAGCTGTTACTGATCTGCCAAAAGGAAGCGAATATATGCTCTTGGGAACATCGGCCAGCAGCTTGAAACTGGTGACTTTCCATGAGATAGAAGGTGGTGCTACGAATGGAGCCTACGGAACCCGTCAGACTATTCATTCCTTTGAACAGTACTGGAAGAACAGTCCAACGGTACAGGGTAAACTGACCACTAAGGTAACCGCAGTAGGGCGTGATGTAGAATTGAATTCAGCGCAGGAGTCAGAAATCGCAGGTAAAGGCTGGCACTCTTATAAGGCATGGGCTAATTCCGCCCCTTGGGTGCATAACAACGATGGCGGTTCAGGCAAGACTCCCACCACTTCAAAGAAGTTTCTGGAGGAGGAACACGTGTTCCAGACCATCGAGATGGGTGAGTCGTTCCAGCTGGTGCCTACGGAAATCAAGCCTATGCTTATCCTGCTCGACCAGCACGGCTGGGAGATTGTCCGCCTGCCGCTGCCCAGTGGTCCTGATGACCCCGACCGCGCCGAGCGATATGCCGAGCTCCACAAATATAGCAGCCCGATGGTGGCACGCTACCATTTCTGGAAGACGGGTTCCAAGGTACCAGGCTACCATAAGTTCAAGGTGTCGGACTACGCCACGGTGAGCGATGTAGACCCTACAGAATATACAGCCGATGAGTTAGGTAGGGCTGACATCAACAACCCATCAACCCCGGCCAATCTTCCTAACTATGCAACGCAGGCTATAGTGGCCGGCAAGGAGCGCGACTGGTATGTCACCTACGACGTAAAACCCGAATATGCCAGCACATACGCAGGTGCTGCTACTGAAGATGCAACTTCTGCTGCGCCCTTCCTGGTGAAGCAGGGTGGCCACTATGCCAAGAATTCAAGCAACACGCTCATGTCTACTACCAGCAGCGAAGAGGAAGGATTAACCATCAAGAATGCCCCTACCCATTTGCAGTGGTATCTAAGACCCAACTTCGACATCGATGAGGAGATGGGGTATCTCTATGCTGGCGAGACTGGCGCTGAGGATGAAGCCAAGAGCAAGGCAGAAACAGAATTGGATTATTTTGACCATACACGATTGGGGGCTGTCTCCACATGGTCTAACGGCTTCGACCCCTACAATGTTCAGATTCAGAGCGTATCGAGTCCCTTACGTTACTTCACTGCCAACACCACCGGTTCTGCTGTCAGCAGCGCCTGGTCGGGAACATCAAGCGGTATATCCTTACAGAACATGGGTGAAAAGCAGTCTGGCGTTGTCGGTCACGACCAGGCTAATCTGAAGATTACCAATGCCACGTTTATGGTTGTTGACGACGGCAACGGCAACATGCGCCTGATGCCCCGTTTCGACCATACGAAGGTGATGCAGACGTTCACCACGCTCACTTCACAGGCTGAGGCAGCATCAGCAAAAGATGAAGGATCAGGCAGTCAGACGCTGTATCTGACCATGGTGCCTAAGGTGGTAAGCAGTTCCTCTGAGATTAATGCCATGGGTGGCTACTATATACTGGACTCCCCGTTCACCGCCTCTGGCTCTATCGGCACCAGAAAATCTCCTTTCAAGGGAATCATCGAAGGTCAGATAGACAAGCGTTTCAGCGTCTCTGCACCATTCATCGCGTTTGCTGAGGATGCTGTTATCAAGAATATCATCATTGAGAGTGCGACAGTCAGCGGCGATACCGTAGGAGCCATTGTCAACCAAGCCAAAGGCAACACCCGTATCTACAACTGCGGCGTGAATGGCGGCACTGTCAGCGGAAGTAAGATTGCTGGCAGTATCGTGGGTCATTTGGATGGCTATTCACGTGTCATCAACTGCTATAGCTATGCCAATGTAAGTGGTGGTGATGATGCAGGCGGTATCGTTGGCTACAACGCCTTTGCCTCGACCCAGGCCAACCTCCGCACCATGGTGATGAACTGTATGTTCTATGGAGATATTACAGGAGGCACCAACAGATCGCCGGTCTATGGCGGTCAGAGTATCGACAACCTGAACAGTGGTGGTCTGAACACCTTTAACTACTACTCTTACGATGACCTTGCCAGTGGTGTTACCAATGGAAAGTACAACTGTGCGCTGGCTGTTGAGAACAAGAATCTGACGCGCTTCGAGTTCTACCGGTTGTTGCTGAACAGTAACAAGAAACTGGCAGCCATCTATGCCACCGATGACGCAGCCAACGCCAATCAGATGGCCAAATGGGTACTGGAGACTGCCGACAGGTCGATAGACAATCCCAAGCCCTACCCTGTGTTGAAAGCTCAGGGCTATTATCCTTCTATCATCAACTATGATGTGACGAATGCCCCTGACAGCGCTTCCGTAGGACGCAACAACGGTGGTAAGCTGGGTAAGACGCTGACGGTACATCTCAGTGGTACGGGTATTACCACCACATCGCTCACGCTGCAGCGTATGGATAAGGACTTTGACCGGTTCAACTACAACTACGACAAGGTGCAGTTGCCCTATTTCAATGATGTCGGTACGGGTAACTACACAGGTGGCAAGGTGGTTACAGGCTGGAAGATTACCAGTATGACAGGCGGCACGGCAGGAACCTATACAGCAGCCGACAGCTTTGGCGGCTATAACTTTGCCGATCGCAAATGCACCAGTAAGGACCTCCATGGCACCAGTGGCCGTGTGTTCTCCCAGGGAGCCTACTTCGATGTGCCCTACGGCGTGACGGATATCTACATTGAACCCTACTGGGGTAATGCCGCATACGTAGCAGACCAGTATTACGATGTAGTATATAATACCAGCTATGGCTCACAAAATGTAAGCCTGTTTGGTACACAGGTAGATAATAATACAAAATTTAACGGCCAAAAGGTATATACCAATATTGCTGATGCCCTTAAAACGCTCGGTGGCTCTACCGTCTATGACAATGCCATCGTGCTGGTAGGCAACCTCCACCAAGGCAATGTGCCATCGGGTGGTGATAAGGCTTTCACGGTGATGTCAGCAGATGAGAATCACGACAATGAGCCTGACTATAGCATGATTTATCATCACTACAAACGTACTACGATTTCTCCTATTCGTTTCGACTTTATCAACATCCCAGGCACTGCCCAGGCACAGAAGCCGAAAGATGGTGCCGATGTCCGAAATTTCACCATCTTCAAGACCAAAGGTTGGTTTGAGACCACCAACACCTGTCTGGTGTATTCCAATCAGGTGGAGTACGAGAATCAGGAGGGTGTAACTAAGAAAGCAAATTCTCCGCTTATTCTTCTTGGTGGCGACTTTGAGCAGTTCGTGTCCACTCAGTCAAAACCAGTCCCAGGTAATACCAATTATATCCACGTGGGCGGCAATGTCCATATACAATCATTTGGACTGGGTACTCACGGCGACGGTTCGGAGTCCACCCCCCATATCCCTGTTTCCGTGACGGGTGGTGCGTTTGACGGATTCTATCTCTCCGGCACTTACAATCAGGATGCGAAGGTGAGAGAAAATGACAATGCTGAGTGTTACATCAGCGGCGGTTACTTCAAAGAGGCAGCAGGCGCCTGTCAGGAACAGATTGACGGCGACGTACACTGGCAGATTTATAATGCCGATATCGATGCATTCTATGGAGGCGGTATCAATGCAGCCAGACCTGTCACTGGCCATGTGACTACCGACATCTACAATAGCCATGTGACCCTTTTCTGCGGAGGTCCGAAGTTCGGCGACATGCAACCGGGCAAGAAGGTGACCAGTAATGCCGAGGGCTGTGTTTTCGGAAAGTATTTCGGTGGTGGCTTTGGTGGTACGTCCTATTCCAGAAAGAAGTATTATGACAGTCAGACAACCAGTTGGAGTAATTGGTCAGAACAGTTTAAGACAGACCGTGGTAAGTATTTCGATGGCAAGACTACCAATGCTGTTTCTGCCCAATACGGAAAGAAGGGTATTGGTGTAGCCACCGATTTCGAATACGAGTTCTTCGTATGGTCCTCTGGTGGTACGGGCGGACGCCTCTATGTGAATTTTGCCTCCTTCTCTCTGGCCACCTGCAATGATGTAGAGTCGAACCTGAAAGGCTGTACTGTTGAACAAGACTTCTATGGTGGCGGCAGCTACGGCGAGGTTAAGGGTAAGGCCACTTCTGTCCTTGACGGCTGTACGGTGCTGGGCAATGTCTTTGGTGGCGGCTATTCAGCCACCCTGCCTACCCTTCAAGTCAGAATGGGATTATTTGACAAAGTGCCGAACTTCAACAAATTCTCCGGCATGTTTGAGCCTGGTAAGATATCAGAGACAACAACTGAGTGTGAATGGAAGAACGCCAGCAAGGTGGGAATGACGCTGACCAACAATAATCCAGGTAGCGTTTTGACAGGTGATAATCCCTATATCTGTACCGATGTAGACTTGGACAACCTGGGCAAGGTGGGCGCCACCGACCTGACCATCAAGGGCAACACCTCTGTGGCAGGTAGCGTCTTTGGTGGTGGCGACATGTCGGCCGTAACACCTAATCCGGATTATTCGGACAAGACCATTCAGGGCGATACCAAGGTGACTATCCAAAATGCCGGAACCATGCAGAATGCCATCAGCAATGTCTATGGCGGCGGAAACACTGCCAATGTGACTGGCGATACTGAGGTGAACATGACCGGCGGCACTGTCAGCCACGACATCTATGGCGGTGGCCGAGGTGAAACCACAGAAGTTGGTGGCGACGTAACGGTGAACATTGGAGCGAAGACGGGCGCTGAACTGAGCGGCAATGGTCTTGTTGAGGGCGATGTCTATGGCGGCAGTGCCCTGGGTAAAGTGAACATGACCGATGGCAAGCAGACCTTTGTGAACGTCTATGCCGGCACTGTCAATGGCAGCGTCTTCGGCGGTGGTCTGGGACAAGCGGGAGCAGCTGCCGTTGCTGAATCGGGCACTCCTGGCGAACCTGGATATATAGCCGCTCAGCCTGCAAAAGAAGCTATCGTTGCCGAGAACCAGGGCATCACCACGGTCACTGTGGAAGGCGGTTTGGTGAAGACGGCTGTCTATGGTGGTAGCAATGTCAATGGCAAGCTTATCAAAGACGCTGCGGTGACCATCACCGGCGGCACCATCGGAACGGCAGCTACCCCCGCCACGAATGCCGTCTTTGGCGGCGGCTTCGGTGAACCGACACTGGTGGAAGGCTCTGTCACGGTGAACATCGGTACTGAGGGACAGACATCGGCAGGTGCCACCATCAATGGTAACATATATGGTGGCGGTGCCATGGGCAATACCAATGCGTCTGGCCGTTCGGCCTTCAATGCCGACAAGTCAACGACGGTGAATCTCTTCGCCGGTACCATCAATGGCGATGCCTACGGCGGTGGTCTGGGTACTGCCGAAACGCCGGCCTTCGTCGGTGGCGATGTGACGGTGACTCTTGACGGAGCCAAGATTCCGAGCCAGATCTTCGGCTGCAACAATGTCAACGGTACGCCGAAGGGACATGTGAAGGTTTGGGTGAAGCGGACGGTGAATACTGATTCTGACAAGAATGCCCTGAAGAACAACAGCGAGACAGCTCTGGCTGACCGTAAGACCTATGACGTCACTGCCGTTTATGGCGGCGGCAACAAGGCCGACTACAACCCCACCAAGGCTACAGGCTCCGATGACGACAAGAAAGAAGCCTTCGCCGAGGTGCTTATCGAGGGGTGTAGTGCTACGAGCATACAGTATGTCTATGGCGGTGGTAATGCCGCTGCCGTGCCTGCCACCCAGGTAACCATCAACAGTGCCTACATCATCGACCAGTTGTTCGGTGGCGGTAACGGTGCCGGCGAAGGTAATCCTGGCGCCGATGTGGGTATCTACAAGAATGGTGATACGCCAACGAACTACGGCACGGGAATCGCCAAGACCAAGCTTGTGGGCGGTCAGGTACACGTCCTCTATGGCGGCAGCAACACCAAGGGTAACGTACGCGGCGGTACTGAGCTGGAGAGAAAGGAATCCAACGAGTGCGAACTGAAGGTTGGCGAAATCTATGGTGCCGGACAGGTGGCTCCCATGGATGGCGATGTGAAGATTGAGTTGGACTGTATGCCTAAGGACTTTGTCGATGTGGTATATGGCGGTGCCAAGAACGCCACCATCAACGGTAACGTCAGCCTGACGGTGCGCAGTGGTAAGTTCGGACGCGTGTTCGGCGGCAACAACGAGGGTGGCAGCATCAAGGGCTCCATCACCGTAAACGCCTACGAGGGCGGCTGTCAGCCGCTGATTATCGGCGAACTCTATGGCGGCGGCTTCAATGCCCCCTACTCCATCTATGGCTGTAATGACGATGACAAGGACAATACTTGGACTCCCAATGCTGAGGAAGGCGATCCAAATGTGGTTCAGGATGCCGAACATCCCGCTATAGGGGTCTACATCTGGTCGTGTACCTCCATTGGCAAGGTGTTCGGCGGCGGCTACGGTGCCACGGCCGACGTGGTAGGCAACACCCGCGTCTGGATTAACATGCAGAAAGGCTCTGTGAATGATGTTCCGCAAGACCATATCGGCAAGATCGGACAGGTGTTCGGTGGCGGAAACAAGGGTAAGGTGAAGGGTAATGTGTCAGTTGAGATAGGCACGGAATCGTCAACGGAAGATATCGGTGTCAACATTACCAGCGGAACAGACTATCTCAGTCCTACTTCTGATTCCAACATTTCGATTACTGCCGCCGGCATCTACGGCGGCGGCAATGAAGCCGACGTTGAAGGCGATGTGACGATGACCATCGGAACCGTTGCCCAGAATCTCGGCGTCAACATCGGAGGCAGCATCTTCGGTGGCGGTTATGGTGAGGAGACCACGGTGACGGGCAATGTCGTGGTGAACATCGGCAAGCGGACCAACACAGCCGAGGAGGGCGATCCCGTTTACGCTTACGAGGGCTATGCCAACATCAGCGGCGATGTGTATGGCGGCAGTGCCAAGGGTAAGGTGAATGCCACAAAGGGCAGCGACCCTGCCTTCTCTCAAACCGATGGCAAGTCGACCACGGTCAACTTCTATGGCGGCACCCTCACCGGTAATGTCTATGGTGGCGGCCTGGGACAACAGGCAGCGGCAGCCGTAGGCACAGAAGGATCTGAGGGATACGTTCCTGCTAAGCCTGAAGCTGCAGCCGATGTCTATGGCCCTGTCGCCGTGAATGTGGAAGGCGGCAGCGTCGCGAATGTCTTTGGCTGTAACAACGTGCTGGGTTCGCCGAAGAGCACGGCCATGGTGACTCTTAATGGGGGAACCATTGGGCAATGTGTCTATGGCGGTGGCAACCAGGCCGCCTATACTGGCACTGGCGGCGTTGGTGTGACGCTCAACGGGGGAATCGTTGAGCACGATGTGTTTGGCGGCGGTCTCGGTGCTACGGCTACAGTGAACGGCACAACGGCTGTCAGCCTCAACGGGGGAACCGTTAAGGGCGATGCCTATGGCGGTGGTAGCCAGGGTAGTGTGACCGGGGCTGTCGATGTGACTCTCAACGGGGGAACCGTTAAGAACAGTGTCTATGGCGGCGGTCTTGGCGACCTGGCCTCCTTGGGCGAAGGTCATGCCGATGTGGCGGCCAACGTGGGCGGTGCAGTGAGTGTGACCGTTCTCAAGGGTTCGGCAGCGAATGTGTTCGGTTGTAACAACGTCAACGGTGCGCCTCAGAGCACGGTCGATGTGGTCATCGGTTCTAAGACGGGCACATCACCCAGCTTTACCTATGGCGGCACAGGCACTATCTCCGGCAATGTTTATGGTGGTGGTAACATGGCAGCCAGCGCCAGCAGTCCTTCGGTGAAGATATATGGCGGCACGATAAATAATAATGTATATGGCGGCGGTCTCGGTGCAACGGCTGTTACAGGTGGCTCCGCTGTCATCATGGAAGGCGGCACTGTCAAAAACGATGTCTATGGCGGCGGCAGTCTGGCCGATGTGACGGGCAGCGTGGCAGTCACCATCTGCGGCGGTACTGTTGTCAACGACGTCTATGGTGGCGGTGCACTGGCCAGCACGAATACGGCGAACTGGGCATATTCGGCTACAACCAATTACATCTATATCCAAGTAAATGACCTTACGCTGCCGACCTATGTGGAAAAGGCAGTGACCACTGGGGACCCCGTCACCGGACTATACACTGAGGAAAACGGCAACTATACTGCTGCTACAGGATCAGCTGTGGCTGAAACAAAATATTATCAGTTTATCCCCGGTTCATCCGTCACAGGTTTATACACCAAGGATGGCAGTAACTACACAGAGATTACCAGTAACGATGCGAAAGCCGAATCGGGTATTACGTATTATGAGCGGAGAGGACTGCCAGGCACCTGGGCTGAGGGAATGAATTCCACCAGCAACACCACGACGCTGAAGCTTACCGGCGGTCTTTTCGGCAATGTCTACGGCGGTGGCTTGGGCAATACTACGACTCCTGTCTATGTCTTTGGCGACATCAAGCTGTACGTCAACAGACCATCCGACATGGCGACTGGCCACAAAGGTGCGGCCTTTACGAAAATTACCGAAGACGTTACAGTAGGCGGCAAGACCTATACCGCCGTCCCCCTCACTGGTCGCGTGTTTGGTTGTAACAATATCAAGGGAACACCGTTGGGCGATGTGCTCGTAGAGATCCATGCCACCAGGCAGATTGATGCCAACGGCAACGTAGTGGCCGGACATAAGAACTACGAGCTGCAGGCTGTCTATGGCGGCGGCAACAGAGCCGACTATCTGCCAGCCAGCGGTAAGTCAACGGCAGTCAACATCTATGGATGTGAAGAGACCAGTATTGCCAGAGTCTATGGTGGCGGCAATTCGGCTTCGGTGCCAGCCACCAATGTCACCATCTGGGGTACCTACGATATTGAGTACGCCTTTGGCGGTGGTAACGGTGGGCAGCCGGTGAAAGATGGCGACAACTGGATTGTCAACGCCGGTGCCGATGTCAACGGTCCGGCCAGAATCACCTGTCACGGCGGTAAGATTGGTCAGGTGTTTGGCGGTAGCGACTACAAGGGCGACTGCCGCAGTGCGAACCCCACGCTGGCACAGGAGGGCACCTGTCCGCTGAGAATCACCAAACTCTATGGTGCCGGTAGCGAGGCCAACGTCACTGGCGATGTGAACGTGATTATCGCTGCTTGTACCGGTGCCGACTCACAGATAGAATATGTGTGCGGCGGTTCCTACAAAGCCTTTATCGACGGCAATGTGAACCTGACCATCACTGCCGGATTCTTCAAGAACGTCTATGGCGGCAACGACCAGCGCGGCGGTATCAAGGGTAACATCACGGTCAACATTGAAGAGACAGACCCCTGCGACAAGCCCATCATCATTGAGAACCTTGTGGGCGGTGGCAACCAGGCAAACTTCCCTGGCACATTAGCCGATGGCACTACAGAAATACCATACGATGCCAAGAATCCATACAGAATCACCGTCAATGTGAAGTCTGCCACCCGCATCGACAACGTCTATGGCGGAAGCTTCATGGCTGTGACGAAAGCTGATACCGAGGTGAATGTCAACATGGTTCGCGGAAACAAGGCTACGGGAGGAGTTGCACTTCTTCCCCCTGAATACGGCAGCAGAAATGCTGACGATTTGCCTAAGAACATCACGGATGTCACTACTTCTTATATAGCCATCACTTGCACTGCTGATGCAGACAGCCCCCTAAAGGCAGGCGAGTCGAGCGTTGCCGGTTATTATACGGACGCAAGCGGCACCACACAAGCGCAAGGCTTGGCGGTACTCGGCACCACTTATTACGAGAAGAAGGTGACGGGTAAGATTGCCGCCGCCATCGGCACCATTGGCAACGTCTATGGCGGAGGCCAGCAAGGTCAGGTAGTTGGTAACACCCTTGTCAATATTGGTACGGCATCCACCGTCAAGATTATGAAGCGTAATAGCTCAGGAGACATCCTGGACACCTCTGAACCAGCCCAGTCCATCTATGACAATGACGGGAAAATACGTCCGCGCGTAACCATTGCAACCACAGATGAAACCGTCTTAGGCGCCCACATCGACGGCGACGTGTTTGGCGGTGGTGAAAGAGCCGAAGTAACTGGTAATGCCGTAGTGAAATACTGCACTCAAGATTATTCTTCGGTCAGCTACGCAGGAACCACTGGCTTTGAAGAGTTCTCCATCGGAGGCAGCATCTATGGCGGCGGCAGTGAAGCCGACGTACTCAAGAACACTGATGTGACCATGGCTGGCGGCTACGTTTACGACGGTGTCTATGGCGGTGGTCTGCACGGCTCGGTGGGAACGGTCAGCAGCAGGACTGCCGTGGACGGGCATCCCTCACATAGCGGCTGCGTTGGTGGCAAGCCCAACTTCGCCGACGGCACCGGCAAGTGTACCGTCGTTGTCAGCGGTGGACAGGTAGGTCCTGTGGAAGCAGCCACAGAGGGTATGACAAAGACAGGAGGCCCTGTCGACGTAGGCTTCGTGTTCGGTGCCGGCAGAGGCGATGTGGAAGACCCTGCCGATGAACCCGATGCCGACTTCCATACATACGTTAAGGAGACCGACGTGACCATCAGCGGCGGCATCGTCATGGCCTCCGTCTATGGCGGCGGTGAGAACGGTCGTGTGAGCGGCAATACCCTGGTGAAGATTGAGGGTGGACAGATTGGTTGCGGTGAAGGGAAAGCAGACGGTGGAAAACCTGTATCCTACACTGAGGACCAGTGGACGGCAGCCATCACGGCCGTTACTTCTGGCAATGCTACTGCCATCGAGTCGGCAGCGAATGCCATGCCTGAGTGCTCGCATTACCCATACAAATCTCCGTATGTGCCTTACGACCCATATTATGACACATACACCAACCACTACACGGATGCCAGTACTAAAGACCCCAGCGACGGTAAGACCTACTACGGCTGTGTGTTCGGTGGCGGTTCCGGCTACTTCCCCTACGTGAAGGCCGACGGCAGCGGCTATGAGTGGCTCCGCTCTGCCGGTTTGGTAGAAGGAAACACTGAGGTGCGTATCACCGGCGGTCATATCCTGACCAACGTCTATGGCGGCAACGAATATACCGATGTGACGGGTTCTTGCACCGTGACCATGTCGGGCGGTACGATTGGCGTACCCCGTACGCTGAGCCAGATTGCCGACCACCCTGTTACCTGCTACCTCTTCGGTGCGGGCAAGGGCGACCAGCGTGTCCACTTCAACCAGTGGACCAACGTGGGCAGCGTGACTGTCAGCGTCACGGGTGGTACCATCTTCGGCTCTGTCTTCGGCGGCGGCGAGGATGGTCACGTGCTGGGCAATGTCAATGTAACTATTGGCGAGAGCAGCACCCACACCGGACCTACTATTGGCACATGGGGTACGTCATACGTCGACGGCAACATCTTCGGCGGCGGACGCGGATTCAATGGCGATGCCCTAACGGCTGGTATCGTGTCAGGCAATGTCGATCTGCAGATTCATGGCGGCAGCATGCTGGGCTCTGTCTACGGCGGTGGCCGTCTGGCTTCTGTAGGCACCTATCTTGTGACTCCAACGGATAGCAGATACGGTTACCTGATACCTGACGGTAAGGAACAGGTTCTTGGCGGTGAAGATAAAACTTCGGCCGGAACAACGCATGGCCACATCACCGTGAACATCACTGGCGGTACTATTGGCAACACGTATGAATACAAGATTCCTGATGGCATCACCACCGATGAGGCTTTGAAAACATGGAAAGCAAGCAATAAGGTTCCCAACACCGAGTTTGAGTATAACAGCAATCGCGGCTATTACATGCTCAAGCACACCAAGGGCGGCAATGTCTTCGCCGGCGGCATGGGTCGTCTGTACCATTTGGACGGCACAACGCCGCTTCCCGGATGGAGAGAACTGGGCAAGTCGAAGAAGACCACGCTGACCATCAGTGGCGGTACCATCAAGAGTAATGTCTACGGTGGCGGTGAGCTGGGCTTCGTCAACGACGACCAGTTCAACGCCGACCAGACGGCAAAGATCAACATCACCGATGTGGCCTCAACTGTTTCCATCAGTGGCAGCAGTACTATCATCGGCACCGGGGTGCAGAACAGCTCGAGCGTTACGCAGTACACCTTCGGCAGCGTCTATGGCGGCGGCTATGGCAGCACGATAGAGAATATTTATCCTACGGATGATGCCACTACAGAGAACGACAACCCGAAGTTCGTTTCAGGTCGCACCAACGGCAGCACCAGCGTCACGATGAGTGGTGGCACGGTGAAGGCCAGCATCTATGGCGGCGGCGAGGTGGCCAGCGTCAGAGGCAGCACCTCTGTGGCAGTCAGCGGCGGCAATGTCGGTCTGCCTAAGGACGAAACAAACAGTATCTACTTTGGTGGTGCCACCATGGGTAACGTCTATGGCGGCGGTAGCGGTACCCGTACCATCGTGCGCTGCGGACAGGTGTTTGGCAATGCCACGGTCAACATCAGTGGCACGCCTACCATCTACCATAATATATATGGTGGCGGTGCCTACGGCTCTGTGGGCGACATTAACTGGACGCAAGACTTAGACCCTATTCACAACTCCTACAAGGTAACAGGCGTTGCCGGTATCAAGACTCCTGGCACGGGCAAGGCCACTGTCAAGATCACCGGTGGCACCATCGGTATCGACGGAAAGGAAAACGGCATGGTGTTCGGCTCTTCGCGCGGTGAGGTAACAGACCCTGGCCAGCGCGACGATTTCATGGCGTTTACATACGATACTGACATTACTATCGGCACTAAGAGTGCTGCAACAGACCCTGCCATCAAGGGTTCCGTCTATGGCAGCGGCGAGAACGGCCACGTGTGGCACGACACCGATGTGAAGGTCTACAGCGGCACCATCGGTAATCCCGCTGAATACTACGCCTACCGCGGCAATGTCTATGGCGCCGGTTGCGGTACGGATCAGTATGACTCCGACGGCAATGGCACTTTGGATGCCTACAGACCTACTGCCGGTATCGTGAATCATGATACCAAGGTTACCATCGATGGCGGACGGGTGGCCAACTGCGTCTATGGCGGCGGTGCTATGGGCTCTGTCGTTGGCAACACCACTGTCACCATCAGCGGCACTGCCGTTATTGGCGATGACCTCGACAATGGCACGGAAGACGGTAATGTCTTTGGCGCAGCCCGAGGCGAGGTGGGTATCACCAACACCGTCGGTGTAACCAATAAATACGCTTACGTCAACGACACCGAAGTCACCGTCAGCGGTGG
>Ga0310697_10000939_pt1 | contig 36512 bp, 27 predicted proteins | sample 172DNAGHGlowgp2_FD_203883 | JGI IMG/M metagenome (GOLD analysis project Ga0310697, IMG submission 203883) | Sheep rumen microbial communities from Palmerston North, Manawatu-Wanganui, New Zealand - 1728 DNA GHGlow gp2 (v2) (version 2) | ecosystem: Host-associated > Mammals > Digestive system >... | reverse complement strand
TACAACAGGAACATCGGCTCTTGTTTTATGGCTGCTTTGGAGTAAATAATTGCAGGGATTAATAATCGCCGGGACAAACAATACATTTTCTGTCGAATGCGACGACGAACTCACAAGAAACTGCACAATAAAGGGCAAGGTTTTAAAGTCCGACAAACGCTTTTATAATCCTCTTGCTCCCGGAGACCAGGTTACAGTTGAACCGGATCCAATTAACGAACAAAAAGGCCAGATTCTCAATGTTCTTGAAAGAAAAAATACTTTTCTGCGCTGGAATGTAAAAGGCCGTTGTCCTCAGCTTCTTGCTTCTAATCTTGATTATCTTATTCTTGTATGTACACCTGATGAACCACCATTTCGTCCCCGCTTTATAGACAGGGCATTGGCCCAGGCAGAACATCAGGATATTACTCCGATAATTGTCTGCAACAAATGGGACCTGGCAGAGCTCATGCAGACAGACGGGCGCGAAGAAGAATATGAACTTATAGATAAACGTCTTACAATCTGGAGTGACCTTGGATATAAGGTTCTGCGCATTTCTGCAAAAACAGGCGAAGGCATGCAGCAGTTTGCAGAGCTTTTAGAAAATCATCTTTCGGCATTTGTTGGTCAGTCGGGAGTAGGTAAGTCAAGCCTTATAAACGTAATGGATAATTCCTGCGTTCTTAAAACAGGCAGCCTTTCAAAAAAATATGGCCGCGGAAGCCACACTACAACAAAAGGAAACTTAATTCACCTTACCTTAAATGAATCTCTTTTAGATGGAATAAAAGGTCGAAAAGCAGATATAATAGATACTCCGGGGATACGACGTTTTGTGCTTGATGATATTCAGGCCGAAGAGGTCGAAATGTACTTTAAGGAGTTTGAGCCTTATATAGGAAAGTGTAAATTTGGCCTTGGCTGCAGACATGATACAGAACCTGGTTGTGCTGTACAAAAAGCAGTAGAGGATGGAATAATCACACAGGAACGCTACGACAGCTGGAAGCGTATTAGTGAAGAAATAAGAACAGGAAGCTGGGAAGACTAATGTTATCGGAAGAAGAGAGAAAGCAACTTATTTCAAAATTAAACATCTCTTTTTGTATACCAGAGCTCTGGAAAAATAAAGATTCCTTTTTAAGTCTCACCGATGAGCAGTATAAGGCTTCTCTTTATGACCTTTCTGCAGCAATTCTTTTGCGTATAGTTATGGGCGACATTGCAGCTGTTCCTCATCTTATGAATCTTTTGCCGGATGTTGGTTTTGAAGATTTTATAAGGCCAATTATCCCGACAGTCAGTAACAGAGATTTTTTTCATTCACTTTCAAAGCTTGGATATCTGGGAGTTTCGCTTGAGCCTTATTACAGTACTGCCCCTGGTCGCCCAAGTATTTTAAATGGCCTTCGCGATTTTTCTTATTACGGCGACTTTGTTCTTAAGCATAAAGAAAAATCTCTTGAACTTCTTAAGGTTTTGTATGGAGATGCTTACAGGCAGGTATACGATATTGTTTCTGCCGAAATTTACTATCAGCGGAATGAATGCTTTGATGCAATGGTAAGAATCACAAGTGCAATTCCAATTCTAGAACGCCAGAAGGCTTTTGTTTTTCTTGTTGTTGCACTTTATCTGCAGATTACAATCCTTACAATTAACGGCGAAATAAAATCTGCAGAAATCATAATGTCGCACTTAAAAGATAGGGTTAAAGATATAAAAGGAAGCGCATTTGAATATAACATTGATGCTATGGGCGTACGGCTTGCCCTTTATGACTGCAATCTTGAATATGTAAATGAATGGCTCGCAAAGAAAGCTCCTGATGAAAATAAAGAATTCAATCTCATGGAAACTTACGGATATTTTGTAAAGCTCAGATGCTATCTTCTTTATGATAAACATCTTGCTTTGCTGGCTCTTGCAGAACAGTTGAAATTTTATTTTGAATTAAGCCGCCGTCATATGGATCTGATAACAATTTTTTGTATCGAAGCTATGAGCTGGTATAAAATTGGAAATAAACAGAAAGCCTTTGAGCTTGTTGATGAGTTTTTAAAACAGGCCGAAAAATACCATATTTACAGAACTATTGCCGACGAAGGCGTTCTTATGTTCAAGCTTCTGCAGGAATATCAGAAGGTAAGGGGCACAACACCTTTTCTTACAAAAATAATTGGAATAACAAGGCATATAGCTGTTTTGTATCCAAATTATCTGAATATTTCACAGGAATCAAATACTAATTTTACAGAAATGGAAAAAGATATCCTTCGTCTTTTGGAGCAGGGTAAAACTTATGATGAAATATCTGAAATTTTCTTTATCTCTGTAAATACTGTTCGTTATCACATAAAAAAAATCTATCCAAAGCTTGGTGTAACTTCTGCCTCCCAGGCTGTGTTCAAGGCCAAAAAAATCGGACTTATTTAAGAAAAATACTGCAAACTACATATTTGTGTAGTGCTAATTTTTAATCACTTGTTATATAATCCTACATATAAGAAAACCCAAAAGTTCTGTAAAAAAGTGTTTGACAAAGATTTTTATTTGGCTTTCAGTAGAACTGGATATCGGGGTATTAAAAAACTATTGTGGGACCGTCCTGGGGAGTACGGTCTCTTTTTTTTGCCCACACGTCATTGCAAATGAATCGTGTTTCCCCCCGTCATTGCGAGCGAAGCGCGGCAATCCATTTTTCAAAAAAAAATTGTCTATAAGCATATATCATGCTATAATTCTTATATGGAAAACAAATCTTATTTATCTCCTATACATATGTTTAGGAGGGGGCATAAGCTCCACAATGGTAAAGTAAGTCTTTTATTATGCTTACTTGTAAGTCTTTTTCTATTTGCGGTTTCTTCCTGCAATCATGACGACCCAATTAATCTGGAACCAACTGTTTATACTGTAACTTTTGAAACAGATGGTGGTACAGAAATTGCTGTTCAGTCTGTAAATGAGGGAGAAAAGGCTGTTATTCCGGATCCAGCTCCAACTAAAGAGTATTATAACTTTGGTGGCTGGTATACAGATAAAGCTTGTTCAACTGAATTTAATTTTGAAACAGCTATTAATTCGAATATTACACTTTACGCAAAGTGGATTGTAGAAGACGGAAAATTTGAAGTAAAGTTTGATACAGCAGAGGGTGGTTCTTCTGTTGCTACTCAGGTTCTTGAAGAAAATCAAAAAGCAACAAAGCCAGCTGATCCAACAAGAGAGCATTATAAGTTTGATGGTTGGTATGCAGATAAAGAATATACGACACTTTTTGATTTTGATACAGAATTATCACAAACAACAACAATCTATGCTAAATGGATTGCAATTTGTACAGTCACATTTAGTGGGGCAGACATTCCGTCTCAAACTGTTGAATTGGGACAGAAGATAACAAAGCCAGATGATCCTGTTCCAAGCGGGGATTTGCATTTTGGCGGTTGGTATATAAATGAAGACTATACTGTTCAATTTGATTTTGATTCACCAATTGTAGAAGACAAAACTATTTATGCTAAATGGCTTGATTCTTGGATAGTAACCTTTAGTGGTGCAAGTTCTATAGAGCCTGTTTCTGTAAAAAATAACCAGAAGGTGACAAAGCCTGAAAATCCTGCAGATACAGAAACACAAATCTTTGATGGTTGGTATACCGATGCCGCTTATACTACACCATTTGATTTTGATACGAAAATTACCAAAAATACAACTATATATGCAAAGTGGCTTCCAATTTATACAGTTTCATTTGATTCTGTATATGGAAGCAGCGTAGACCCGATAAAGGTTGCACAGGGCAAAAAGGCCTCAAAGCCTATAGATCCTACGCGTAAATCACGTACTTTTGCCGGATGGTACAAGGACAGTGCATATAAGAACGCTTTTGATTTTGCAACTGACACAATTACAAGAGATATAACTTTATATGCAAAATGGAATATGCCCGATGGCGTTGATAATGCCATTACAATGAATGTTGAAAAGGGACAACTTGATGTTACATATTCCCCAAATACCAATAGTTTGTTGATGCAAAATGAATATACTTTCACCTGTAATGACGGTCCTGCTGACTGGTATTTGAATAATAAACTTGTTAAGTCTAATTCTTCTGAATACATGTATAAACGAACTTATTTCCAACAAACAGGTATCATTACTGTTGAAGCCCGAAAGGTAATCAACGATATTGTATACACTTGGACTGCAGTTTGCAGTATGTAGGAGATTCAAATATGAAAAAGGAATTTTTTAATATAATACAAACATTGTTATTAATTTCATTCTTTATTGCAGTTGTTTCGTGCAATGGCAGTGTGAATACAATAGAAAGAAATAACTCAGATAAGCCTGTACTTAAGATTTCACTTTATCAAGCAGAAAAAGCAGTTCTTCCAGATTCTGATTTTACTACATTTAGTTTTGTGCTAAAAGCAGGTGAAACAACTATAGGCACCTACACAAGTTCTACAGCCCTTACGGATGATATTATAGATCTTGCTGCAAATGGGTTGAATATTGGTGATGAAGTAACCTTTACTCTTACTGCACAAAAAGATGGTGTTGTCTGGACAGGCAGTACTACAACAACCTTAACAGGCGGAGAGAATTTTATTACAATCAGACTTTTGCTTTCGGCACTTGGAACAGGTAAAGGAAGCTTTGTTTATACTTTAGATTATTCTAAAGCTCCAACTAAAGATCAGGTAGCTTCTGTCCATTTAGTAATAAGTTCTGCTGTAGATTCAACTGCAGATCCTATTTTTGATAAATGGTACGGACCAGACCTGGATGGTAATGCCGCACAAACTGCAATACCTTCTGATTATAAAATTCTTGTTGAAAAATCAGACCTTCCTGCAGGCACTTACTATGTTACTGCGCAATTGTATGCAGAAGCAAAAGAGACTGCAAAGGTGAGTGAATGGGGAGACTCAATTATTGTAGCAGCAGGGACAAAAAGTACCGGCACAGGTTACTTGAACGGCTTAAACAAAGCTCATACAGTAACCTTTGATTTGAACTATCAGGGAAGTACCCCTTTTGTAAGAAAAATTTCATACCTTACAAATATGGAAGATATAACACCTAAACGCATTGGTTATCTTTTTAAAGGCTGGTTTCATGATGCAGAATGCACAATAGATACCTATAACGGTATAGATGCATTTAAGAGTTTTAAAGATGAGAATAAGGTTTCTCCTGATGAATTTACTCTTTATGCTAAATGGGTAGAGTTTGCACCAGGTGCTCCAACAGTTACTGTTTTTGATACAGATACTTTGTATGTAACTCCAGAAAATTATGGTATAGGACAATTGAATTATTATGATGAATCAGAAAAAATTGCATGGTTTAAGATTAATACAGTTCCTGGAAATATATATAAAATATGCTGGATAGGTTATGATACAAGAGGTGCTCATGACTTTATATATAATAATGACCTTCAAAGTGGAGAAGGTGATTTCTGCCCAAGCAGAATAACTGTATATAAAGATGATGCTACGCCACTTCAATTAAGAACTTTAACTGATTATGCAATAAACAGTCCAAACTCTTCATATTGTGATTTTCTTTTTACTGCAGAATCTGCACAGACTGTTGTTGCTCTTGAAGCTTATACTTACCATGGAGCAGCAGCTTTCCGCGTAACAAACTATAATCCAGATGCAGTAGTTGCGGAATCATTAACTGGAATTGTTAAGGTTATTGTAGATGATATTGGTGTAACTTTTACTCGTTCTGGTAACTTAGATTGGAGCTCCTGGCCTTATACTTATCGAGCTCCTTGGTTTTTCCGATTTGATATAAAAAATTATTCTGATTATGATTATCAGAATAACAGATGGTATATAAACGGAAAGCAGGTTACTAGTGATTCAGGTAATTCGTTCTCAATTCAATGTGATGATTATTCTGTAGGAATCTATACTATAACATTAGAAACTAAGAAAAAATCTAACGGTGAATGGTATTCATATACAGCACAGTTTAGAATTACCGAAGAAGATCACAGTTAGGGAGGAAAAAAATGAAAAATAATAAGTTTTTTAAAGTAATAAATATATTCTTATTTTTGTTTGTTTCAACAACAGTGTTTACAATTGTTTCCTGTAATGAGGTCTCAATAGATTTACCTGAACAGTCTGTAAAAACTGTATTATCAATAATGGTACAGAATGATGATAGAACTATTTGCCCGGAATTATCTCCAAATCAGTTAACAAATTTTAAGCTTACTGGTTATAAAGACGGAGACGTTGATGAAAATGACCAGCCTGTAATTTATACACTTGGTTCTTCAACAGGTTATGCAGATATTCAGGCACTTACAGCTGCTGAAATTAGTCTTCCTGAAGATGCTGTGGGTAACTACTGGTACTTTACACTTACTGCAGAATGTAATGCAGAAGGTGTAAAAAGAACTTATACTTCTACAGTAACAAAAACAATCCGTTCTGGGGCTAATGCAGTAAAATTTACATATTCTTTTGAATCTGATTATGATACAGGTAATGGTAGTTTTTCTGTTATTTTAGACTGGTCAGAAGCAGAGGGAACTGAAGGTAAGGTTAATAGAGCTTTTGCTGTATTAGAAGATGTGAATGAAACTATTCCGGATAAGCAATATAAAAATCTTACTATAAGCAATAAAAGTGTAATAGTTGCCGATACAAATATTCCTGCAGGTACTTACAGACTAAAAATCTCATTAAACAAAGGTGATGCACAGGTTGCTTACTGGCAGGAAATTGTAAAGATTGCGGGAAACTTTTCTAGTAATGCAACATTCCCAATTACAGGTTTTCTTGATGCCTATTCAATTACATATAATATGAATAACGGAGATGATGAAGTAATAAATCCGTGTCCTACAACAGTAAGTATTGTTACAGATATTTTTGAAAATGGAGCACCTCAGCGTGATGGTTATACATTTATAAACTGGTATACAGACGCAAACTTTAAAAATCCTTTTGATGTAAAAAAATGTACTGACAATACAACTTTGTATGCAAGGTGGCTCAGTAATACAGATCCTCATATTGCAACAAAGAATACAATTGCCGAACGAATTGCAAGTGTTTCTTCATCTGATATTTCAAATCCGTTTGTTATTAAAATTTATGGCGAATTTAAAACTGCAGATTTTGAATCAACCAGAGATGCTCTGATTGCCAGAAATTTCTACGATGAAAATGATGCAGTATATATTGCACTTGATTTTTCAGAAGCAGAAACAGATGAAATTCAAGAATTTGATTACTTCAGGTACAACGAATGTACTTGTCTTTCCGGTCTAACAATTCCAAATACTGTTCTTTATGAGTGGTGGTCTTCTGGTTATTTAGAATATAAGTATGGTGTTACCGGACAATCAATTTCTAATCTTCCTAATCTTTGTTATATTAATGCCTCTGCTGATAATCCTTATTATTGTTCAAAAGATGGTGTGTTGTATAGCAAGGATGGTACAAATCTTGTTGCCTTCCCACATGGAAAAACATGTCAGAATGATATGTTTATAATTCCAGATGGAGTAAAACAAATAGGAAAATATGCATTCTGTGGATATCAGAAAATATATCAGATTTATTTTAAGAAAGATGTTGAATTAATTAATACCTATGCTTTCTACAATTGTCACGGTTTAACATCATTCTATTTTGAAGATAATTCACATTTGTGGAATGGATCTTTTGGTGAAATCTTTAACATTGAGGATTATTTTAATGCCGAATTAGAGTCGGGGTATTTAACCTTATATAATGGTTATAGTAAAGGAGATGTTACTTTCGAACAAAATTTAGCCCAATATAATGTCACTCAACTTACTGTTACACAAGGAGCAGGAACTGATGAACAAAATCATGATATTGATACAGAAGGCTTTAATACTATAACAATTCCTGCCAGCACTAATAGATTATGGTATTCTTTTGAAACTACACCGGGGCATACTTATAATGTATATTTCTGTAGCTCTAGTAACGTTGATGAATTTGAAAATGTTCCAGACTCAGACAACTTAGTATCAAGTCTTACATTATCCTGCTATCATGCAGATGGAATGCTTTATATCGATGGACTTGGAATGAACGGAGTTGCAAAACCATATTTTACAGCCACTGAAAAGCAGGGAGTCGAAAATGTGGCATATATTTGTCTACGACCTTCAACTGCTTCTGTGGAAAAGAAATTATACATGCTCATCCGCGACGTGCCTCCTTCCAATTCAGGCAACGGCGATTAACAGGAGGGGTCCCCTTGTTCTAATTTCTCTTTTTCTGTAAATTGTGGTTATGAACAAATCTGCTTTACAGGAAATTGATTTTTACCGTGTTCGTGACCAGGTGGCTGCTTACTGTACCACACAGGAAGCAAAAGAGTTATTTCTACAAAGGGAACCTCTTACAGAACAAAAACAAATAGAATTACTCAAAAATCTCAGCCGTGAATGGGCAAAGTATCTTAGTGCATCCCGCAAAAATCCTCTTTTATTCTGGGAGCCGGTTGCCTCTCTTTTTGATGTAATTAAGGCAAGGGGTACAAGTCTTGTCCTTGAACAGGTTAAGGCCCTTGGCGATTTTGTTCTTAGCGTTAATAATCTTAAGCAGTGTATAGAACTTCATGGTGAGGAGCTTGAATTAAAAAATCTTTTGGAAGAGGTAGAAAAACTTCCCGATTTTTCAGAAACAGAAAAACTTATTTTTCGTATAATAAGTCCGGACGGGCAGTTGAGGGACCTTCCCGAAATTGCTGCAATTCGTAAGCAGATTGCTGCCCTTAATTCAAAAATCAAAAAAATCCTTCATCAATATACAAGTGACCAGAAGCTTGCGGGCGTGCTTGAATCTTCTGTGCCTGTTCTTCGTAACGGACGACAGGTGCTTGCAGTAAAGGCCAGTTTGCAAAACAGAATCAACGGAATTATTATTGATATTTCTCAATCGGCACAGACTGTTTATGTTGAGCCTCAGGAAGTTGTTCTTTGCAGTAATGAGCTTATCCAGAAAGAAAATGAACTCATTCAGGTAATAAACCGCATTCTTGCCCAGCTTACAAAAGATCTCCAGCCTTCTATTCCTCTTTTCCGCCAGGCACATCCTCTTATGCTTTTAATGGATGCAACAGCCGCTGCAGCTCGCTGGGGTAATGAAAATAACTGTACCTATGCGGTTCCGGCAATCGGTGAACCTCCGTTGCTTTTGAAGGCTCGCCATCCTCTGCTTGGGCAAAAAGCCGTTCCAATTGATTTTTATTTTATGGACGGGAAAAGGGTTTTAATTATCACTGGTCCAAACACCGGCGGTAAAACAGTTTCTCTAAAAACCTTTGCACTTTTTTCAATGCTTAATCAAGCGGGGCTTCCTCTTCCTGCTGCAGAAGGGACTAGGCTTCCTGTTTTTAAAGAGCTTTTTGCCGATATTGGCGACAGTCAGGATATTGATATGAGTCTTTCTACCTTTAGCGGTCACATGAAAAATATTGCACAGGCTGTTACTGGTGCAACAAAACATTCTCTTGTTCTCCTTGATGAACTTGGAAGTGGTACTGACCCTCAGGAAGGAACTGCAATTGCAATGTCTGTACTCGATACTTTAATAGAGAAAAATGCTTTTGTTCTTGTTACAACTCATATGGGTATTCTTAAAAACTACGGCTATACAAATGCAAAATGTGTAAATGCAAGTGTCGAGTTTGATACAAGCACTCTTTCTCCATCTTACAAACTGATGATGGGAATTCCTGGCGAAAGTCACGCTATTGCAATTGCCCGAAAATCCGGTCTGCCTCAGGAAGTAGTCAATCACGCAAAAAATTATATTGCAACAGAACAGGCAGATGTTTCTTCACTTATAAAGGGTCTGAACAAAAAGCATGCAGAACTTGACCGCATTCAGCATAAGGCTCGAATGCTGCAGAAGGAAGTAGAAGAAAAAGAGCAGCGCATAAAAGAAAAAGAGCTTACTTTACGGCGAAAAGAAAATGAACTTAAAAAAGGTCATCAGCAGGAAATGCACGACTTTTTAATTCACAGCCGCCGTACTCTTGAAAACCTTGTCCGTGAAATAAGGGAAGGGGAGCTTACCCGCGAAAAAACTCTTGGAGTTAAACAGTTTATTTCTGATTTGCAAAAGGATGTAGACCGACTTGATAATAAAATAGAAGTAGAAGAAGATAAACTGGTAGCTCAGGAGCAGGCTTTTCAGAAAGAAGCAGAAGAAAGAAAAAAGCAAGCTTCTTCAAATAAAAAAACAAAACGCAAATTAAGTAATGCAGAAGCTTTAAAGTATGCCACTCCTCTTATGACGGCAACAGATACAGCGGCTAAGGGCAAAGATGTTATAGATGAAAAACCTCTTGTTTTTGAACCTGGTGCTGCTGTTACTGCAGGAGCTGCCCGCAATGAAGGTGTCCTTATAGATCTTGCCCGCAAAGGAGTCTGGAATGTTCAGTTTGGCAGCGTAAAGATGACTGTAAAAGAAAAAGATCTTAAACTTGTTCGTTCAAGCAGTAAGCAGCTTGCCCCTGATGTTTCTTACGATTTACAGGCTTCCACAAAAGAAGAGCGTCCTGTTTTTGAGTTGCGTCTTTTAGGCATGCGCACCGAAGAAGCAATCCATGCCCTTGAACACCAGATAGATTTATGCACTCTTCACAACTTCCCTCAGTTCAGTGTAATCCACGGCAAAGGCGACGGTATCCTCCAGCAAGCCGTCCGCGACTACCTCTCCCATTCCCCCTCCGTCCAATCCTTCTCCTTCGCCCCTCCCGAAGACGGCGGCACTGGTAAAACTTATGTTACGTTAATTAATTGAAAATATTATTCCAAGGCAATTCAGCGTTTAGGCGGTTAACCGCCGGTTTTTGCAAGATGAAATTCGGCGGTAGCGTTTTTTTCTACAAGAAATCATTTATTTTTTTCTATTGAGAATCATTCCTTTTTTCTATATAATATTTTCTATTATTTATTAAGAGGTCAATGATGATTGATAAGTGGGAAATAGTAATTGGCTGCGAAATTCATACACAGCTTCTAACAAAAACAAAGGCCTTCTGTGCCTGCGAAAACCGATACGGCGGAATGCCCGACACCCGTGTTTGTCCTGTTTGTTTAGGACTCCCTGGTGCCATGCCACGCATTTCAAAAGGCTATGTAGAACTTGGTGCAGTTGCAGGACAGGCTTTGAACTGTAATATTGCACGCTATACAAAATTTGACCGCAAGCATTATTTTTATCCTGACCTTGCAAAAGGCTATCAGATTACTCAGTATGATATCCCTCTTTGTACAGACGGTTATGTTGACCTTCCTTTTATTCACTATCCAAAAGACGAACAGCCTGGCGGAGAAAAATGCCGCCCAAAAAACTTCAAAGGTGATGACTGCATTATCGACGGAAAATATCGCCGTGTACGTGTAGAAAGAATCCACCTTGAGGAAGACGTAGGTAAGTCTCTTCACCTTCAGGGGGCTCACTCTTATATTGATTACAACCGTTGTGGAACTCCTCTTATAGAAATTGTAACAAAACCTGATATGACAAGTCCTGAAGAAGCCGCTCTTTTTATGCAGACTGTTCAGGAAATCCTGCGCTATGTAAAAGTAACAAACGGTAACCTCGAAGAAGGTAACATGCGCTGCGATGCAAATATCAACTTAAATGTTTGGGAAGACGGTAAACTTTACCACACTCCAATTTCCGAAATTAAAAACCTGAACTCTTTTCAGAAAATTAAAGATGCCTGTGCTTATGAAGCTCAGCGCCAGCTTAAAGAATTCCAGGAAGACCGTCAGGAATTCAACCCGGGTTTCAAAGTAACAATGGGTTGGAACGATGAAGAAGGAAAAACTGTTGTTCAGCGTACAAAGAACTCTTTTGTTGATTACCGCTTTGTTGTTGAACCAGATATCAAACCATTTACTGTAAGTGAAGAATTGATTGCTGCTGCAAAAGAAGCTGTTGGTGAATTACCAGAAGCTAAACGCGTACGCTATAAGGCTCAGTACGGAATGAGCGACTTTGACGTAGAGACTATTACAAGTTCAAAAGATCTTGCTATGTTCTTTGAAGAGGCTGCTAAAAAGTCAAAAAATCCTAAGCGTGCAGTAAATATTATTCTTGCAGAACTTCTTGCAGTTTTGAACGAGAAAAAAGAGACTATTAATGATATTTCTATAACTCCTGCCCATATTGCCCAGCTTGCCGATGCTCTAGAAGATCAGAAAATTACTTCAAAGCAGGGTAAGGAAGTTTTTGCCGAAATGCTTGCTTCTAACAAAATGCCTGCAGATATTATAAAAGAGAAGGGCATGGAAGTTGTAAGCGACGTCGGTGCAATTGAAAAAATTGTTCAGGATGTAATTGCCGCAAATCCAAAAGCCGTAGAAGACTACAAGAGCGGAAAAACAAATGTTGTAGGTTGGCTTATGGGACAAGTAATGAAACAAAGTCAGGGTAAGGCTAATCCTAAGCAGGCTACAGAGCTTCTCAATAAGGCTTTGGCTGAATTATAATTCTTTTATAAGTGGTCCCTGAGCTTGTCGAAGGGCCCTTATATATGCTCTTTCAAAAACTCCAGAAAATCCTTCTCTGCAAGTGGCTTAGAATAAAAGTATCCTTGAATCATATCGCAGTTAATTGATTTTAAGAAATCTCTCTGTTCTTTTGTTTCTACACCTTCAAAAACAGATTGTTTATCAAGGTTCTTGCTCAGGTTAATTAGAATCTGTATAAACTCTGCAGATTTTTCGTTCATTGTACCGTCTTCATTCATGGAAGACTGTAAAAATACTCTGTCAAACTTTAGAACATCAACCGGAATTGATGTAAGCATATTTAAAGAAGATTCTCCGCTTCCAAAATCATCCATGGCTACAGAAAATCCTTCTTTATGAAGCCTCTTTGTAATTTCGCCAAGTGTGTTGCTGTCCATAAAGGAGCGTTCAATTATTTCAAGCTGAATATATTCCGGCGGAACTTTATATTTATTAAAGAGCTCCAGAAAATCATGAATGAACTTTTCGGCTTTGTTATGATTGCGCGACATATTTACAGAAATCGGAACAACTTTTTCTCCATTTGCAATCTGCTTTTCCAGTAACTTGAAAACCTGTTCGTATACATAAAAATCAAGCTTTTTAATAAAGCCGTTTCGTTCAAATAATGGAATAAATTTATCCGGGGTCATAAAGCCTTCTGTAGGGTTATTCCAGCGCACAAGAGCTTCTGCTCCGCAAACCTTATCATCATTAAGCGAAATTTTTGGCTGATATACAACAAAGAATTCTCCGTTTTCCAGAGCCTGCTGCATTTTTTCTTCTATATGATGTTCTTCGTTTATTCTTTCCTGAAGTCTTGAGTTGTAAACAGAGTAGGCGGTAATTGCATCATCCTTAATGGCGCTTTTTGCAAAAGAAGCCTGACCAATTAAGCCCTGGATTGTAATATCCCGTTTTTTATTGTCCGGCAAAAGAAATGCAATTCCAAATTTCGGGAAAAAAGGGATTTCTGATTTAGCAGTCATTTCTTCGCAGAGAACCATGTTTGTTTTAAATTCATTCATTGCATTTTGAACGGAAGATACCTTTAATAGAATATAAAATCTGTCTGCAAAACCTCTTCCTATTATACCATGAAACTTTTCTGCAAAATGATTGATGATTTTTGAATAATAAACGATCAGCTTGTCGGCTGCTTCTTCACCATAAGTCTGATTTATAAACTTAAAACCGCGGATATCGGCTTCTATAAGCATGAATTTTACTTTTGGATTAGCCTTTAACTGCTTTGTTGCCTCTTCTTCAAAATGCTGCCGGGTCCATAAATTGGTAAGAGGATCAAAATATATAGGAAACATCTGCCTTTTCTGGAATATTTCCATTATTTTCATTTCAATAAATGACAGGGATAGGATTATTGCAAGGTAGGTTAGTATAGTATTTTTACCTATAGAATTATGAAAAAGGTATTTTTCCAGAAGAATTACAAGTACTGCAAAGAGAATTGCTATGCTTGTGTTGGAGAGAAACATTGCCAGTTTGGAATTTACAGAGTGTTTCTTCATTAATAATCCTTCTTATATTGTATGATAACACAGATTAAGAAAAAAGGTGAAAAAAAATAAAGGTTAATCGTTTAACTGTAGTAAAAATTGTCGCTTTTTTTTATTTTTTTTTTGCAAAAAAATCACTTATGATATACAATAGTATTAACTAGGGGTAATTCCCTAATATAAAAAAACTAATTACAAGAGGAAGGAAAATGAAAAAAATCCTAACAGTATTGTGTGCACTCACAATCGCCGCTGCTTTGTTCACAGGATGTTCAAAGAAGCCTGCTGCTAAGGCAGCTCCAACAAAGATTAATTTGTGGTCTTTCACAGATGAAATTCCAGGTATGGTTGAGAAGTTCAAGGCTACTCACCCAGAATTGAATTTCGAACTTGAAACTACAATTATCGCTACTACAAACCAGGAATATGAACCAGCTCTTATTCCTGCTCTCCAGAATGGAGATGTTGATATTTATGGTGCAGAAGCTGCTTTCGTTCTTAAATATACACAGGGCGACATGGCTGACTACGCTGCTCCATACAAAGATCTTGGTATTGATATCGACGCAGCTCTCAAGAAGGCTGATATCGCTCCTTATACAGTAGATATCGGAACAAGCCCTAAGGGTGATGTAGTTGGTCTCGGATATCAGGCTACTGGTGGATGTTTCATCTACAACAGAACAGTTGCTAAGAACGTATTCGGCACAGATGATCCAAAAGCTATCGAAGCTGCTATTGGTGGTGGTTCACAGAACTGGGACAAATTCTGGGAAGCTGCTGCAAAATGTGGCGAAAAAGGTGTAGCTATCGTTTCTGGTGACGGAGACATCTGGCACGCTTATGAAGCTTCTGCTGACAAAGGTTGGATCGTAAACGGAAAACTTTATCTTGATCCAAAACGTGAAGCATTCCTCGATGCATCTAAAGCTCTTACAGACAATGGTTGGTCTAACGAAACACAGGACTGGACAGAAGCTTGGTATGCTGATATGCAGGAAGCTGGTGAAAAACCATGTTTCGGATTCTTCGGACCTGCTTGGCTCATCAACTACGTAATGGCTGGAAACTCTGGCGATACATATGGTGATTGGGCTGTTTGTAACTCTCCAGTTGGATTCTTCTGGGGTGGTACCTGGGTACTCGCAGGAAAGGGTGCTTTGAAGGACGAAAACAAGAAGGCTATCACAAAGGCTATCATCGAATGGATTACTCTTGATCCAACAAGCGATGGTCTCCTCTATTCTTGGGCTAACGGTACATTCCAGTGGAAGTACGGAAAAGGTGCTGATCCATCTGTAAACACAAAAGATACAGTATCTTCTGGAACTGTAATGAGCATTTCAAATGGTACTTTGGATTTCCTCGGTGGCCAGAACATGTTCGATTACTTCGTACCAGCTGGTGCTTATGCTAATGGTAAGAACCTTACACAGTACGACTCAGATATCAACGCTCTCTGGCGTGATCAGGTTCGTGCTTATGCTAACGGACAGAAGAGCCGCGATGCTGCAATTGCTGACTTCAAGCAGGGTGTAGCAGATAAGTTCGGTATCAACTAATAGTTAGTAGCTAACCACATATATTAGGGCTGTCGAGAGGCAGCCCTAATTTGTAATATGTAAAAATCGTGTTTTTTATAAATCAGTCTAGTCAAGATTTGGGGTGTCCAACATGAAGAAAAAAGGAAAAATCAGTTATTCAAAATATGGTTATATATTTTGTATTCCTTTTATGATTGCGTATTTAATATTCCATTTTTATCCAACATTATATACTGCAATAATAGGTTTTACAGATCTGCGTGGTGCCGGAAAAATTTCATTTAATTTTCTTAAAGGTGCTCAGTTCTTCGAAAACTATAAAATAATTTTAACAAATGCAACCTTTCATATAGCATTGAAAAATACTGTAAGAATTTGGCTCTGCAACTTTATTCCACAGATGATTATGGCACTTTTGCTCGCTGCCTGGTTTACTAACCGCCGTTTGTCTATTCCTGGTCAGGGTGCATTTAAAGTACTTTTCTATATGCCAAACATTATTACTGCTGCTACAGTAGCAATTTTGTTCCACTCGCTTTTTGGTTATCCAATGGGTCCTGTAAATGATCTTTTGATGAAAATGCACATAATTGAAAAGCCTGTATTCTTCCTTCAGAGCAAGGCTACTGCTCAGGGAATTATCATCTTCATCCAGACCTGGATGTGGTATGGTTATACAATGATTATTATTATTTCCGGTGTTCTTGGTATTGACCCGGAGATTTTTGAAGCTGCCGATATTGATGGTGCAAACGGCTGGCAGGTATTCTGGAAAATCACAATTCCAAGTATCAGAACAATCATGCTCTTTACACTCATCACAAGTTTGATTGGTGGTTTGAACATGTACGATATTCCAGCCCTCTTTGTTCCAAACAGTGGTCCGGATAACGCTACGCTCACAACAAGTGTACTTATTAATACTCTTGCATTCCGCGGAGGATATCTTAAGAATCAGGCTTCGGCTCTTAGTATTATCATGTTCCTTATTATCGTTATTTCTTCTGCAATTGTATTCTACCTCATGCGCGATAAGGATGAAGCTGCCATTAAAAAGTATAATAAGAAGGTAGCTAAAGAAGCTAAACTTGCTTTGAAAGAGAAAAAGACAGGAGTTGAAAATGAATAATAAGTCAAGTATGTCAATTTTGAAAATCGTAATTCTTGTTATCTGTATATTTTTAGCAATTTTGAGCTTGTTCCCATTTATCATCATGCTTGTAAATGCTACTCGTTCTACATATCAGATTCAGCAGCATCCAATTTCTCTTATACCTTCAAAGTATTTGATGAATAACTTTAAGATTCTTACCGGTAAGAGTTTTAATCCTGCTGTCGGTTTCTTGAACTCATTCCTTGTTTCTGTGGGTGTTTGTATCTGTTCTTTGTACTTCTCAACACTTACAGCTTATGCAATTGTAATGTATGAATGGAAGCTTAAGAATGCATTCTTTGGATTTATCATGGGTGTTATGATGATTCCTTCAACAGTAACAATCATTGGTTTCTTCCAGATGATTTATAGAGTCCATATGACCAACCACCTGCTGGTACTTATTTTGCCGGCAATAGCGTCGCCGAGTATGGTATTCTTTATGCGTCAGTACATGAAACCTGCTGTTTCTGTTTCTCTCGTAGAATCTGCACGTATTGATGGTTCAAAAGAATTCTTTACCTTTAATACAATCGTTCTTCCTATCATGAAACCTGCTGTTGCTACTCAGGCAATCTTTACTTTCGTAACAAGCTGGAACGAATTGTTCAGACCTTCTGTAATCCTTACAAAACAGGCAAAATATACATTACCTATCATGGTTGGACTTTTGAATGGTGATATTTATAAGCGTGAGCACGGTGCTATTTATGTTGGACTTTCCCTTACCGCACTTCCGCTTATTATTGTATACTTCCTGCTTGCTAAATACATCGTTGCCGGTGTTGCACTTGGTTCTGTAAAGGGTTAATGTCAGGCAATTAATTATGAAAAGGGCTGCCCTCAAACTGGTCAGTCCTTTTTTTTAACATAAAAAAAACATGGAGAAATTATGAAATACGGTTATTTTGATGATGAAAATGCAGAGTATGTAATTACCCGCCCGGATACTCCAACTTCCTGGAGTAACTATCTTGGTTCTACTGTTTATGGTGCAGTAATTACTAACAATGCAGGTGGTTACGGATTTTATAAGTCTGGCGCACAAGGACGTTTTATGCGTCTTCGTTTTAATTCCATTCCAATGGATCAGCCTGGACGTTATTTTTATCTTCGCGATCAGGAAGATGGAGATTTCTGGTCTGCTTCATGGCAGCCTGTAGGTAAGCCTCTTGATCAGTATAAGAGCGAATGCCGCCACGGTACAGCTTATACTGTAATTACTTCTGAATACAAAGGCATTAAGAGTGAAACAAAATATTATGTTCCTCTTGGACAGAACTTTGAATACTGGAGACTAAAGGTAACAAATACTTCGAATAAGCCTCGAAAAATCCGTGTATTTTCTTATTGTGAATTTACAAACCAGTGGAATACAACTCAGGACCAGGTAAACCTTCAGTATTCTCTCTTTATTGTAAAGGGTGAAAAGGTTGGCGATAACCTTCTGCGTTATTCAATTCAGGATAACCTTTATATTCAACATCCTGAATACGAAGTTGGCGGTGCTTATATGAGCGAGTGGGTTGCCCTTATTGGAACCCCAATGACTGGTTTTGATACAAGCCGCGAAGCCTTTATTGGAACTTATGGCAGCTACGAACATCCAAAGGTTGTTGTAGACGGTGCATGTACAAACTCTGAAGCTTTTGGTGATAACTCTTGTGGTACTGTTCAGGGAGACTTGGAGCTTGCCCCAGGTGAGACAAAAGAACTTATGCTCATGCTTGGTATTGGCGATGCACGTGCAGTTGGTCAGAAGATTGTAAATGAGTTTGGAAACTTTAAGCGTGCTGATGAAGAATTTGATAAGCTTGTTGCTGCATGGCATGCACGTCTTGGTTCTTACAAGGCTCTTACACCAGATGAAGATATTAACCATACAGTAAACGTTTGGGGACTTTATAACTGTCTTATCACTTTTGCCTGGAGCCGTGCGGCTTCTCTTGTTTATAACGGAGAACGTGATGGTCTTGGTTACCGCGACTCGGTTCAGGATATTCTTGGTGTTTCTGCTGCAATTCCAGAAGAAGCAGAAGAACGCCTTGTCCGCATGATAAGCGGTCAGTGTCAGAATGGTGGTGCTGTTCCTGTAATTTCTAAAGACTTTAATGCAGGACACGAAAAAGCTCCAAAGCCTGAAGAATTCCGTTCTGATGACTGTCAGTGGTTCTTTAATGCTGTTCCTTGCTATGTTGCAGAAAGCGGTAACTTTGATTTTTACAATAAAGTAGTTCCTTATGCCGATGGTGGAGAAGCTACTGTTTACGGACACCTGCGCCGCGCTCTTGACTTTAACTTGGAACGCATGGGTGCAGATGGACTTCCTTGCGGACTTCTGGCAGACTGGAATGACTGTTTGAAATTGGGTTACCATGGTGAGTCTTTGTTCGTTGCCTTCCAGCTGCGCCTTGGTCTTACAACTTATGCAGACATCAGCGAACGCCTTGGAAAGAAGGATGAAGCTGCCTGGGCTTTGAAAGAACGTGACACACTTGATGCAAACATTCAGAAAAAATGCTGGGACGGAAAATGGTTTATCTGGGCAGTTGGCGAAGACGGAACTGTTTACGGAACACATTCTATTGAAGAAGGTCAGATTTATTTCAATACCCAAGTGTGGGCCGTTATGTCATCTGCTGCAACAGCAGAACAGGCAAAGATTTGTATGGAAAGCGTAAAGGAAAAACTTGCAACTCCTTATGGTCTTATGCTTTGTGCTCCTCCATTTGTTAAGACTCGTTCAGACATTATGTCTTCTGTTGTATTCCTTCCTGGTATTAAGGAAAATGCCGGTATCTTTAACCATACTCAGGGTTGGGGTGTTATTGCAGAAACAATGCTTGGAAACGGTGACCGTGCATACGAATACTGCAAGGCTTCTATTCCGGCTGCCTATAACGACAAGGCAGAAATCCGCCAGAGCGAACCATATGTAGTAGGTCAGACAACTTATTCTACATTCAGCAAGCGCCCTGGTAATACAAGAACTTCATGGCTGTCTGGTGCCGGTACCTGGTCTTACTACGCAATTACCCAATACATGCTTGGTATTAAACCTCAGTACGATGGACTTTTAATTGATCCATGTATTAAGCACGACTGGGACGGCTACACTGTAGAACGCCGCTGGAGAAAGATGAACCTTAAGATTGAGGTTAAGAATCCGCAGCACGTTTGCAAAGGTATTGAATATATTGAAGTAGACGGAAAGCGTATTGATTCTGCATATATTCCTGTTGGCGAGCTTAAAGATGGTTCTAAGATTGTAGCTTACATGGGTAAGAATGCAGTTGCTGTTTCACCAGAAAGAGTGTAAGGTAATTAAATCTTAATAAAAATAAAGTCCGAAGTTTGGAGAATAAATCCATAACTTCGGACTTTTTTTTATTCCAGCGGGCCTTCATAAAACCTGTAATTAAGGCGATGCAGTAATTCTTTATGAAGGGGTAATCGGTCTTTAAAATCTTCAAAATCCTTTTTATTTTCAGGGAGCCAGAAAGTTTCGGCTGCGGCACAAAAGCGTGGAAAAAGAAGATATTCTGCAGTTCTTGAATGAGGGAGCATTTCGGTCCAGAGCGTGCATTCTCCTCCAAGAATAAGCTTGTGTTCTTCCGGCCTTTCGAGTTGTAAATCTTTACTGTCCGGCGAAAATGAATATGTTTTTTTACATGTAGTTACACCAAGTCGGCCTTCTTCTTCAAAAGAATCAAGATTTTTAAAATTCAGATAATAAAACTCGCATGGGGACATTATAACTTTGTGATTTTTTGCTGCTGCTTTTATGCCTCCCTGGGTTCCCTGCCAGCTTTGGACTATAACATTTTCCGGTAAAGGATTTTGTCCATTGTTATCTAAAACTTCATCCCAGCCTATAGGCGTTTTTCCTAAATCGTTTACAATTGAAACAATCTTTTTTGTTCCCCAGGCTTGAAGTTGGGCCACGGAATCAAGCCCTTCTTTTTTAATGCGCTCCTGACATTTTGGACAGTTTTCCCAGCGTTCATGAGGGCATTCGTCTCCGCCAATATGAATATATGGTGAAGGAAATAATTGTGCAATTTTTGTTAGAGCGGCTTTATAAATTGTAAAAACTTTATCGTTACCAAGGCAAAGCAGGTCCGGGAAAATTCCCCATCTGTTTTCTACCTGGTAAGGGCCCCCTGTACAGCCATATTCGGGATAAGCGGCAAGTAGTGCAGAGGAGTGCCCTGGAAATTCAACTTCAGGGACAATTTGTATACAGCGCTCCTCTGCATATTCAACAATTTCTTTTATTTCTTCATCGCTATACCAGCGGTGAATTTCTTTTCCTTCGTCAAAAAGGCCTTCTTCCGAAGGAGGCATTGTTAAAGCCTGTCTTTTAGAACCTATGCTTGTTAGTCTTGGAAAAGCGGGAACTTCAAAACGCCAGCCCTGATCATCGGTAAGATGCCAGTGGAAAATATTTAATTTGTGAAGGGCACAGGCATCGAGCATTTTTTTTATAAAGTCTGTTGAATAAAAAGAGCGGCTTGTATCTAAAAGAAATCCTCTCCAGCTGCACTCTGGTTTGTCTTCTATTACAAATTCCGGGAGCTTGCCCTTGCATGAAAAAATTATTTGTGCAGCACTAATACATGCGTAAAAAGCCCCTTTGAAATTTTGTGCCTGAATTTGTATTTCTTTTGCAAAATAAAATAACTTGTATTCTTCGTCAGAAGTAATGCCGTCAAACCGGTTTATTTCAATGTTTACAGGAAATCCTTTATTTGAAACTTTTATACAGGTAATTGTAAAAGCTCTTTCCATTTGTTTTTGAATAGACAGATTGTTTGTATTTGTGTGAATTGAAACAGAATCAAATGGGAAATCAAAAGTATTATTTGTGACTTTTACCGAAAGTGGTTTTGGAATTATTGAAATGCTTGTATTCATTAATATATTTATCCAAAAAAAAAGCCTGGGACCGATATTTTTTTAGCCCCAAGCTCTTATAAAAAAACTAGAAATTAGTCTTCGAGTGCTTTATATTCATCAAACTTAGCTGCAACTTCTTCGTCCTGCTTTGTCAAAAGAGAAACTACTACAGTTACAATAAGACATACGATGAATGCAGGAAGGATTTCGTATACACCAAAGATTACACATTTTTCTGCAGGAAGATAATGCCATACAACATCGGTAATACCACCACAGATAAGTCCTGCAATTGCTCCTGGAGCTGTTGTACGCTTCCAATAAAGGGCCAGTAAAATAAGTGGACCAAAGGTGCCGCCAAATCCTGACCAGGCAAAGCTTACAAGACCAAAGATTGAGCTGTCCGGATTAAGGGCAAGCAAAAGTCCAAGAACTGCAATTACAAATACGCTGATACGGCTTACAAGAAGAACTTTTTTGTCGTCGGCATCTTTTTTGATAAGCCCCTTGTAAATATCCTGTCCGATTGCAGAACTTGCAGAAAGAAGCTGAGAGTCTGCTGTAGACATAGATGCTGCAAGAATACCACAAAGGAAGAGACCTGCAATAAAGCCTGGGAACATTTTAAGAACTGTTTCGCTGAATACTGCTTCCTGTGTTCCTGTTCCTAAAACTTTAAGGCCTTGTGTTGTAACTTCGGCAGGATTTGCACCAAGAAGAATTCCCTTGTTCAAAAGATATGCTGTACCAAGAGCACCAATCAAAACTGCGCCAATGTAAGAAATAATCATCCAGATAATTCCTACGCGGCGGGCTGTCTTGATTTCTTTATTTGAACGACATCCCATAAAGCGGATGATGATGTGTGGCATACCAAAATATCCGAGACACCATGCAAAAGCAGAAACTGCAGAAAGAGGGCTGAAACTCTGGTTTCCTGTAAATGACTTGAGCATTGCAGCACCAAATTCTCCGTTCATAGCGCGTTCTGTAAAACTCTGAACCTGAGCGGTTGCATTACCAAAGCCACCGAGGGAAGCAACAATTACGATTCCAGAAACTATGAAGGCAATAAAAATCAAAGAACCCTGGATGAAGTCTGTTGTACAAACGGCACGATAACCACCAAGGATTGTATAAGAAAGAATGATTACAAATCCAATTAAAAGACCTGTATTCCAGTTGAGTCCGAATACCGAGCGGAAAAGCTTGGCACAGGCAACAAAACCAGATGCAGTATAAATTGTAAAGAATACTACAATAAAGAATACAGAAACTATAGAAAGAATGTGTGTTTTATCTTTGAATCTGTTTGTAAGGAATTCTGGAATTGTGATTGAGTCGCCATAAGTAATAGAACACTTGCGCAAAGGTTTAGCAATAAAAAGCCATGCAAGATATGTTCCTACAATAAGACCAATGGCTGTCCAGAAGGTTTCTTTAAAGCCACCAAGGTAGCAAAGGCCAGGGAGTCCCATTAAAACCCATGCAGATGAGTCAGAAGCTTCTGCAGAAAGGGCTGTTACCCAAGGTCCAACTTTTCTTCCGCCAAGGAAGAAGTCCGATGCAGAATTATTGTCCTTTGCGCTGCGGATACCTACAAAAACCATAAGGCCAAGGTAAAGCACAAAGGCAATAATAAGTGCAAGTAAATGTAATGTCATTTTTTTACCTCATATTAATAATTATTATCTATATTATAACCCCAAAATGTGTTCTTCTCAATAGTAATATTTGTAAGGATGTCAAAAAAATAGCTACCGGTCGTGACTGTAGATTTGCAAAACCGGCGGCTAGCCGCCTACACGCTGAAGCGCCTTGGAACTATATACATGGCCGCCTTGCGGCCGCGCTTCAGAGTGTTTTTGAAATCTACAGCCACTCCCTCCCGCTATTTTTTTGACATCTATCATATATATATTATTATGTTTCCTTTTAACCAAAATAGTATTATATTATTAACAAGAGGTAAAAACATGTCAGAGTGTACACACGATTGCAACTCTTGCGGTCAGGATTGTTCTAAGAGAGATTTTCAGGTAAAGCCGCACAAGGACAGCAGCATAAAAAAGGTAATTGGAATTATAAGTGGAAAGGGTGGTGTTGGTAAGTCTCTTGTTACAACATTGCTTGCAAGTCGCGTAAATAAAGATGGTTTTAAAACAGCAATTCTTGATGCCGATATTACAGGTCCTTCAATTCCAGAAAGTTTTGGTGTTGGAGATGAAAGGGCTCAGGCTGTAGAAGGTCAGGAGGCTCTTAATCCTGTTGTTACAGAAAGCGGTATTCAACTTATGTCTATGAACTTTTTGCTTCAGAACGAAAATGATCCTGTAATCTGGCGTGGTCCTGTTATTGCAGGTGCAGTAAAGCAGTTCTGGACAGATGTTATCTGGAAGGATGTTGACTTTATGTTTGTTGATATGCCTCCTGGAACTGGAGACGTTCCTCTTACAGTTTTCCAGTCACTTCCTGTGGATGGAATTATTGTTGTAAGTTCACCTCAGCAGCTTGTTCGTGTTATCGTAGAAAAAGCTGTGAACATGGCAAATATGATGAATATTCCTATTCTTGGCATTGTAGAAAACATGAGCTACGTAAAGTGCCCTGATTGTGGAAAAGAAATAACTGTTTTTGGAAAGAGCAATATTGACGAAATTGCAAAGACCTTTAATATTCCTGTTTTGGCCCGCATTCCGATTCAGGAAGAAACCAGCCGTGCTGTAGATGCAGGTGACGTTGATAGTCTTGATATTCCGGAAATTGCCGGTGCCGCAGAAGTTATTGAAAAACTTATATAGAACTTTATTCTTCAGGTTTCAAACATTCTAAAATTGGCTCAGCAAACTCTTTTTGTTTTTTGAGGTTATAATTGTATGCATCTTTTTGTGCATTATAAATATTTCCTTTCATAAAACGTATAAGCGGATCAAACTCTAGAAGCGAGAATGTCCAGAAATCAAGCATACAGATAGAGTAAACGCTTACTGCAATTATTGAACCGTTAAGTAAAAATGCGTTTAGAGCATCTTTGTAATTTGCCGCATAAAGCTGGCCAAGTCCTGGAATGAATGAAAGATATCCCGCAAGTTTTTGATTTTTTTGTTTGTAAGAGGATAAGAACTTAAAGCTTGTATTTATTGTCTGGAGTTCTTCCTGGTCAAGGCTTTGAGAAAAGAGTTTTTCTGCTTCCCGGAAGGTTTTTTCGGCATATTCAATTCTTCCCTTTATTACAGCGTTTGAAATTGCAGCACTGTATGCACATTGTTTTACCTTGTCACTTATATCAGGTAAATTCATATATGAAAAAATAAAGAGATCATCAGATAAATATTTTTTGGAGTTTTGATAGGATTTATAAAGATACCTGATGTGTTTTATGCGAAGGGCATCGGTTAGTTCATAAACTTCTTCATTATCTTTTTGTTTAATTGAGTTTATAGCCTTTTGAATGGAAAGGGCTGCTAATGACCAGTTTTCCTCTTTTTCATAAATTTCAGCCAGGCTGCATAATGACTGGGTAAGATAATTTCCCTCTTCCTGTACATAGTCCTGCATAAAAATATATCTTTTAAATTCTGTTTCTGCCTGTTCAATGGCTTGTGCCTGGTAAAGGTTTTGCGCATAATTGTAAATATCTTCATAAGGGTCGGACTTTTGCTGAGCGGTAAGACTTCCTGCAAGAAAAAAGAGAAAACTTATATATACAATAAAAATCTTAATATTCTTTTTCATATATTCTATCTGTTTCTTCGCAAAGGGCACGGAATTGGGCTGCATTATACCGCTTTGCGCTCTGGTAGGCACCGTATATTTCGGCTATGTAGAGGACAAGACCTCCGGTTCCAAATACATAAGGTTGCCAGCTTTTCCATTCTGTTTGAATTCCTGTAATAATTGTTCCTGCAACAAAGGAGCCGATTGCTAGAAATGAAGAAACAAAGGCTCCAAACGAACCTGTATACCATTTGCCGCTTCCTGGAATTACCGTAGAAAAGAACAAGGCAAGTCCGGGACTTTTTGTCTTGTAATTAAGGCAAAGTGTGTTTAACTTTTCATAATCAAGATTTGTTCTTGAAAGTCTTGCACACTGATTTTTAAGACCGCCTATGTCCTTATTTAACACTAAGACAGATGTGTCTATGAGATCTAAAAATGTTCTTGAAAAGGAATTTTTATCTTCTTCAAAAGAATCTTCAAAAGTCGAAAAATCGTCAGCGCTTCGTGTTTTGAAAATAAATGCGGCCTGGGTAAAGTTTATTTTTTCTTTTACAGGGACTGTCGCTGCATCATAAAAGTTTTGTCGTAACCAGTGAATTCCCTTTGTGTTGTTTTGTGTTTTATAAATGTCTGTAAGTGTTATTAAAGAAGACTGAAAGTTTAAGTCCTTTATGTCCGGAGACTGCTTTGAAAAAAGATATCTTTTATATTCGCCTTCTGCCTGAGTAAGAAAGCCTTCTTCAAAAAGAGAATCGGCAAATGATTTTAAAATTTCTGGTTCATAAGGAGAAGGAATGTTTTTGGCAGAAACATCTTGTGAATAAACTGCAAGCTTGAGTATTAAAAAGGTAAAAATTATTAAAAAAAGTTTTTTCATATTATCTCCCTTTACTTTTTCTTATTTACAGGAACAGGATCATAATGTTTGCCGTTGCTCAGGGTTTCATAAATGCCGCGTTTATGTTCCGTATTTGTACATCGTTTTAATCGTTCCAGTCCCTGAAAAAATCCTAGGAATCCATTTTGTGCAACAGCATCCAGCATGAATTGTGAACAGGAAGGATAAAAGGGACAATTGGACATATCCTGACTTGTAATATATTTTTTGTAAAACTTAAAAGTAGAGCTTACAAGAACAGAGGGAATAGAAACTCTGTAGACTGTTTCTTGAGCCTGTTCTGGCGTAATTATATTCTCTTTGTAAGATAAATCTTTTGAGATGACAGGATCCGTTTGCAGTGGGGAAGCTTCGATCAGGTTTATAAATGCTTCCTCTACCTTAATATTAAAAGTGATATTTGAAAGTGTTAGTTCCGTAGAAATTATGGGCTGGGCCAGGTCATAAGAAACAGAGATTATTGAAGTAGGGTATGAAAAACCCCCTGAACTTTTGAATTCATTTAATGTTGTATCTGTAACAAGTGTTTCTGAATTTACAAACATCTTGAGCCTTGTGAAACGTCCCTTTGAGTCTGAATAAACATAGATTTTATCAAGAGGCTGTTCTTTCATGTTGTAGCAATCCCATTGCGAAACGACATTGTTTTCTTCAAGCCAGCGGTTTGTGGGGGTAAAAAAGGATTCAGCAAGTCCATAATCCGATTTGAACCAGTTAAGAAAATCTTTGCAGGTTTGATTCAAAAAATCTGAATTTTCCGAAATATCAATAATGGTGTCATGATCAAGTAAAAAGGCTCCATCCTTGTTTACAAACATTGTCTGCTTTATAGGAGAAGTAATCTGAAATACAAATATATAAGGATTTTTATTATAAATAATTGTTCCCTTAAGGGTATCAGAAGCTTCCGTCTGATTTTGCTCAATAAGATTTTTTTCTCTACGTAAAAAATCAAGCTTCAAGGAATTGATGCTCCTCGAAGCCGAAAAAAGGGGGGGTATGCTTACTGTGAGTAAGACTGCACAAATTACATGCAGAAGAGTTTTTTTATGGAACATAAATTGGAATCAACTGAAGTCCATTGGTGAAAATACTGCTGATGCCTTCTGTCGTACAAGTTGTTGTTTCTGAAGTTGAACTTGAACTGCAGGCTTCACTTGAAGAAGATTCACAGGCTTCGCCTGAAGATTCGGTGCATGATTCTCCACATGATTCACCGCATGATTCTCCACAACCTTCTGCACATCCCTGAGAAAGATTGTCTGAAAGAGTTGCACAACAGTTTGCAGATTCATTTGTAAGATAATATGCACCAACAATAATTCCTGCTGTAACAACAACCCCAAGAACTACGTATGTTACAACGAGTCCTGTTTTTTTATGTTTATTTACTGTAGGTTCATCTGAATAGTCGTATTCCGGTATTTCTTCGTCTTCTTCATCGTCTTCGGCTATGATAATTCGTTCTGTAGTAGTCTTTTTTGCACCAGTCATAGAAACTCTTGCAGCCGAAGAAGGTAAACCGCCTCCAAAACTTGAAAAGGAATATGTAGCAGGCTGTGCGAATAATGAAGTTGTGAATCCAAATAATGCCAGTATAATTGCAAAATGTTTTAATTTCATATGCATATTTTACCCCCTTTGAGTATTTTATGCAAGTTTGGTCAACTCTAATATAAAACCATTAAAAAGCCGATAAGTAACTATGTTATTGGAAAAATTTGTAAAAATATCTGTTTTATGCTCTATATTATTGGCTGGTCACTTCTATATTTTTGCCCAACCCCAGGAAAAAACAGAATCTCAAAAGATAATTTATACAGACAAACAAAATGCCATGCGCATAAAAGCGGATGATATACGATTAAAAGAAGAAAAAAATGAAAAAGATGAGCTTACAGGTTATCATCTTTATATCCGCAAAATCAAAGGTGTTGAGTCTGTTCTTCTTACCGAAACTACACGCGATCCAAACGGTAAGGCTGATAATTATGCCTACCGTGCACTTGAATATAATGCTGTAAATGGGGACGAAATTCGTTATCTTGACGGGAAGCCTCTTGTTTCTGAAGGTGCAAAGTACAGCCTTATAGATTCAACTCCGGAAAAAGTAAGTGGACTAGGGGAAGCTTTTCATATTTTTATTCCTTTAAAACTTGCCTACGGATATGAATGGAGTCGGAATGCGGTTATTGAAATTGGGCGCGGAACCTTTATAAATATCAGAACTTTTGAAAAGCCTTATGCCGATTATACCGGTGAATATATGGACAGTCCTTTTATGTTTAATCTGGAAACACGACGAAGGGCAAAACCAAATCCTCCGCCACCAGAGCCTCCTGCAGAAAAAGTGGTGCTTACCGATGATTATAATCCGGCAGCAAGTCAGAAGTTTGAAGAGATGTCTGATTTTATTGTTTATTCAAAGGGGCCCGAAACAATTGTAGATGATATTCTGGAAGTGCTTGAAGATATTGGTGACAAGGATAATCTTGATGTCGTATTTGCAATTGATGCAACAGGCAGCATGAAAAACGATATTGAAACCCTTAAAAAGGATTTGCTTCCAGCTCTACTTAAGGAATTTGAAAAAACTAAGGGTGCCCGTTTTGGCCTGCTTTTTTACCGTGACTATGGCGATAACTTTAACTATAAGGGGCTTCCTGTAAAATTCTTTGGCTTTACAGATAATCTAACTGCCTTTAATAAAAATCTGAACTCAATCCGTATAATTGGAAAAGAGGGAGGAGATATTCCTGAAGCTGTTTACGAAGCAATTTATTCTTCTACGGAATTCTATAACTGGCGATGGGGTGCAACAAGACGCATTATATTAATTGGAGACGCCGAACCTCATCCAAAGCCACGAGGACTTGGAAAATACTCTAAGGACTTTGTAATGGGGCTTGCTGAGTCTAAGGATATTAAAGTAAAGGCAATTCTTTTACCAAGCGACTAATCTGGTATTTTAGCCATTTCGATTTGTGCCAGCTTTTTATAGGCTGCCGGAAGTGAGCCTGCTGGTGCGTAATCATAAAGCTCAAGAATCTCATCCAAAGCAGAACGTGCCTTGTCATAATTCTTTCTCTTTATGTAAAGATGAGCAAGCTCGTATTTTGCTTCGATATAGATATTTGTATCATCACCGTAGCGGTCAATAGTAGTCTTATAATATACTTCTGCAGATTTATAATCGGCATGGTCTAAACAACTCTGGCCTCTTTGTAAAAGCTGAGGAGCTGTTAAATCTTCAGGGATATCTTTTACTGTTCTGCAGGAAACTGCTGTAAATGCTGCAGCGCCTGTAAGTGCAATTGTGCAAATTAATAAAGTAATCTTTTTCATAATTAAATAATACAAAAAAAACAGTAGATAGGCAATTAAAAAATGATGTATAATGAGATAATGAAAAATAAAGTTTTTATTATTAGCCTTGTTACTATCTTTGTCTGTCTCTCGTTTACTGGATGTGCAAGTAATGGCAGCATAAAAGGTAATTCCCCAAAAGAATTAGAAAGTCAGCCCGCTCTTTTTGCAGACTGGAAATATAAAGGCTTTGGGCAGGAATATCCTCTTTGGGCCGAAGCTGTTGTTAAGAGAGATCTGGAAAGAGCAGCTGAATTACTTGGTCTTCCTTATCTGAGTGAAGAGGCTGTCGTTTATAGAACAGATCTTTATTATGGTGAAAATCTGGATCTCCTGCTTAAATATGAAAATCCCGAAGACCAGCAGTTGATTAAAGACACCTGGTGTTATATTGATCCTTATTATGAAGAATATGAAGATAGATATGTATATATAACCCTTCGACGGGCTCAGGAACCGCAACTTGATACTCAGGGACCGCAGGGAATGGAGGAATAAAATGAAAGTTTTGGTAATTGGTGGTGCCGGATATATTGGCAGTCACGTTGTAAAAGAAATGATGAAGGCAGGACATAAAGTTACTGTATTTGATAATCTTTCGAGCGGATTGCGCTGTAATCTTTTCCCGCAGAATGATTTTATTTATGGAAATATTTTAATTCCTGCAGACCTTGATGCAGCTTTTTCACAGGGCTTCGATGCTTTTGTTCATCTTGCCGCTTTTAAAGCTGCCGGCGAAAGTATGTTTCTGCCGGAAAAATATAGTGTAAACAATATCACAGGTACATTAAATATCATGAATGCGGCTGTAAAATATAATTGTAAGAAAATGATTTTTTCTTCTTCGGCTGCAGTTTTTGGTGCACCTGAATATCTTCCGATTGATGAAGATCATCCAAAAAATCCGGAAAACTACTACGGCTTTACAAAGCTTGAAATTGAACGCTTTATGGGCTGGTACGATAAACTTAAAGGACTTCGTTATGCTGCCCTGCGATATTTTAATGCGGCTGGTTATGATCCTGATGGAGAAATTCGTGGGCTTGAACAAAATCCTGCAAACTTACTGCCTCGTGTAATGGAAGTTGCTGCCGGAATGAAGCCAGGTATGAAGGTTTTTGGAACCGATTATGATACTCGTGACGGAACTTGTATCCGCGATTATGTTCATGTTACAGACCTTGCCCGCGCTCATGTTATGGCTTTAGATTACATTACAAAAAATGATAAGAGCCTGGCTTTGAATCTTGGAACCGAAAAGGGCACAACAGTAAAAGAAATTATTGATGCTGCAAGAAAGATTACAGGTAAAGAAATTCCTGCAGAAGATGTTGAGCGCCGTCCGGGAGATCCTGCCTGCCTTTATGCAACTTCTAAACGTGCAAAAGAGCTTTTGGGCTGGGAACCAAAATACAGCGATGTTGAAACTCTTGTAAAAACAACCTGGGAAGTGTATCGATAAATGAATGCAAAAGAATTTTTGAAGAATAATAGTCAAAAAATTGTCGAGCTTGAGACTCTGCTTACAAGTATTCCTGCAATTGCACCTGAAGGTGGTGGAGACGGAGAAACAAAAAAGTGTGATGCTCTGGAAGCCTGGCTTAGGGAAAATGGTTTTGAAAACTTTGAGCGTTTTGAAGCCCCTGATTCCCGCGTTTCTTCCGGTAAACGTCCTTCGCTTGTAGTAACAATTCCTGGAAAAGATGATTCTAAAAATATCTGGGTTATGGCTCATATTGATGTTGTTCCAACCGGCGATTTATCTCTTTGGAAAAGTGACCCCTGGAAGCTTGTAGAAAAAGACGGAAAACTTTTTGGTCGTGGAGTAGAGGATAATCAGCAGGGCTTATGTTCTGCAGTTTTTGCGGGGCTTTACCTTTTAAAAAATGGAATCCTTCCTGCAAATACTGTAAAGCTTCTTTTTGTTGCCGACGAAGAAAATGGAAGTGAATACGGCGTAAAATGGCTTTTAAAAAACACAAAGCTTTTTAATAGATCGGACCTTATTCTTATTCCGGATGGCGGCGACAGCCTTGGTCAGACAATTGAAATTGCAGAAAAAAATCTTTTATGGCTTAGCCTTCATGTAATGGGAAAGCAGACTCACGGTTCAAGACCAGATAGCGGTGCAAATGCCTGTCTTGCGGCTTCTGCCCTTAGCCTTGAACTTCATAAGCTTGAAAGCATTTTTAATAAACATGATTCACTTTTTGAACCAGACTATTCTACCTTCCAGCCTACAAAGCGAGAAAAGAATGTAGACAGCATAAATATCATTCCGGGAGAAGACTGGTTTTGTATGGACTGCCGAATCCTGCCATGCTATGCACTTTCTGATGTTCTTGCCAAGGTTGACCAAGCCTGCCGCAAAATTGAGGCTGAATATGGTGTAAAGGTTGAATATACCTGTCCGCAAAAATCAGAGAGTCCTGCAACTCCTGTAGAGTCAGAAGTAGCACAAAAGCTTGCTGCTGCAATTAAAAAGGTTCATGGCCTTGAAGCCCGCTTTATTGGAATTGGCGGAGGAACTGTTGGTGCAGAATTCCGCCGCGAAGGCTATAATGCTGTTGTCTGGAGTACCCTTGATGACCAGGCCCACCAGCCGAATGAGTATTGCCTGGTAGAGAATCTTATTAAAGATTCTGAGACACTTATAGAATTATTTATCGAATCTTAAAGAAGATTCCAAGCATAGCGCATGTAATCAAAATCTGCATAATCATGAACTTTATGAGAACCTGGGTTGGTGACCAGCCCCGGTTTTTTCTCATATGGTCATGAAGAGGGAATCTGATATTTTCAAAAATCTTGATTTTGAAAAAGCGGAGGAGTGCAACTTTTAAAAGTCCCATACCACCGTTTACAAAAATGATTGAACTAGTTGCAAGAATAAGGAAGGGGTTTCCGCTAATCATTACGCATACGCCAATAAAAAATCCAAGTGCACGGCTGCCGGCGTCGCCCATAAGACATTTGCTTGGAAAAGCGTTGAGCCACAAATATCCCATTACAACTCCGGCCATTGCAAAAAGCATGATTGCCCAGTTTGCACCGCTTGGGAAATGTGGAAGCAGAAGATAGGCAGAAATATCAACGTGACCAAGAACGAAATAGAAAACTGCACCAAGAGTTAAAAGCGCAATTAAAACAAGAGTTGCAGAAAGTCCGTCTACACCGTCTGTACAGTTTGTTGTGTTTATAGAAGCCCAGATCATTACAGTACAAAGAATAATATAAACAACTGGATGAACTGTAATTAGGTTTGGTGTAAATGGAAGCCAGAATTTTACAATTCCATCCGGCGAAGACTGTTTTAAGCCGTAATACAAAACAAAAGCAGCGGCTACACTTAAAATCAAATCAAGAGCGCCTTTAAGATATTCTCCCCAGGAGGTAATACTGCGGTCATCAAGATAGCCCGTGAGCATTGTAAGCCAGGTAAGGGCAAGAATAGAACCTCTAACCCAGGTCATTGGAACTAATAAAAGACAAAGAACTGTGAAAATAGAAATAAAGACAATTCCCGCACCTGTAGGTTTTCCTTTGGCGGCTTCGGCATTGTCTTTTAAGGTAAACTCGCGGCCTCTGTCGTGAGGAAGCTTATCAAAAAACTTTGGAATCAATTTGTAGGCTGCAAAATATCCGGAATAAAGTGCAACTGCAATAAGAACTGCATAAGAAGTTAAAAGTCTGGCTGGACCCCAGAACTGCTGTAAATATTGTCCTAAGTAAAAAATCATAAAAGCCTTCTATAAATATTTATGTTTGCGCACTAGTTTATCCTAATTCAAAAATAAAATCAGTAACTTATGTGCGGCATATTTGTAAAAATCATTGAAATTAAATGATCATTGCAAAAATTAATAAATTCTTCATCATTCTGTGTTCCACCCGGCTGGATGATTGCCTTGAGCCCTAAGTCTGCCAGCTGTCTGATTGAATCACAAAGTGGAGTAGCACAGTCGCAGACAAGAACATCTGCAATGTTTAACTGCATGTTGTCGGGATTCTGATCTTTGTGGAGCAGCGCTTCTGATAATGCAACATCAACTGCACGGACAGGAGACTTACAGGCCTGTGAAATACCTGTAATATAATTGTCTTTTAACAAAACTGCAGAGAACGAGCGGGAACCCATTGAAAGAATTGTTCCAAATGCCATCTGATCTGCGAGCAGCTGACCGGGTCTTGTTTTTGTTTTAACATCCCAATGATCAAATAAAACGTTGTCTTTGGTCTGGAAAAGAAGACCCCCGTTTATAAGTTCCATTTCGTAGTCGGATGTTGTAATGCGCGAAATCTGAATGAGCTCCAGTTTTTTTACAGCAGAAAGAATATCTTTTGCGCCTTGAGTAAAGCCTGGTGCTACTACCGCCGCAAAGCTTCCTTTTGCAATTTCTGTGGCTGCTGCTTCATCAATTACGGCAGAGCTTGCTAATGTTACACGTTTGATGTTTTCGGTGTCATAAGTGTAAGTATTCTGAAAGGAGCTTAAAATGCTGGAAGAAAGTGAAGCTCCTAAAATTGATTTGTATTTTACAGCAATTGTAAATACTGTTCCTGTGAGTGGTGTGAATTGAGTTTCGAATTTATAACCGTCGCAGTTAACGCTCTTTACCGAAAACTGATTTTTTAGATTTGTCGAAAGCATACAAATCTGTTCCCAGGCAAAGGAGATATCAGAAATTGTATTGTAGCTAAGTTCTTTTCCCTGCTGCTTTTGGAGAGAGCCGATTGTTCCAGTTCCACCAGGGAAGCGGTAAAGACATGAGCTTTGGTGAGGGTTTGCACCTTTTTGAAGAACATATTGCTTTTCAAAAGGATAGGTGAGGTAAGTCATAAAATCCTTCTCACCTTTTGTGTTCATAAGAATTGAACTTGCAATACCGCCATCAAAGGCCGAAACAAGGTTGAGTGCTTTAGCAGCAAGATATACGCGGAATTCTTTGTCGATGCTGTCTGTGCGAAGTTGAATCATAGCTTCTTTATAATCTGTAGGGTCGCAAAGAATCATGATATTTTCGTAGTTTAAAAATGCATTCCTGAGAATTGTAGAAACAAAAAAGTTGAAAGGGCGGGTAATTGCTTTGAACTTTTTTTCGGAATTGATGTTATGAATTGTAGGAAGCACATTCATACAGATAAGTCCAACGCTTCCACCGCTTTGATTTGCAGGAGAATTAGGTTCTTCAATAAAAGAAGACGACATTATGCGCTGAATTAATCCCGAGGTGTCATTAAGATAAAGATTATTCTCAACAAGAGCCTGTTCGTGCATTACGGGGATTTTTGCTTTTTTTAGCATTTCTTCAGTTCTGTTGGCACTTAAAATGTCCCAGCCCATGTCCGACAAAAATCTGGCAAAATCTATGATGCCTTCGGTATTATCTACATGAATTATCGCCTGTTTAGTCATGCAATTATTTTAACAGATAAAAGAAAAGAATTCTATAATGAAAAATATATGCTGTTCCGCGAGAAAATGCTCCCGCGTAGAACCGTATTTTGCTCCACTAAACGAAAAGGGCGTTCCGCAAAACACGAACCTACGCTCCGCATTTTCTCTCTACACAGCATATATTTTTCAAATGTTGTTTTTTTTATTTATCTATTAAAATAACGCGTGCCAGAATCGGGAGGTGGTCGGAGTAGCCAAGGCCTGTGTAGAGTTTGTAGGGGATGGGGTGGCCTTGGGGGGAGGACCAGGGGGAAATGGCGTATGGGGTGAAGGAAATTGGAATGATGCTGCCGCTTATCATTATGTTGTCTATGCGTTCCCATTCGTCGTCGTAGAAGTAGCTGCCTTTTGGGGAGGCATAATCTCCGTAATCGGTGAACCAGAGGTTTTTTACATCAACATAATCAGAGTATCCAAAGCCTGCGTAGCGCAAAAAGGTATTTGCATATTCCTTCAGATAGCCCTTTTGATTACTCAAATTGCATACAAAATCAACAGCATCGCGATTAAAATCTCCGCAGAGTAAAAGTGCAGGATTATCTTCGTTGAGAAGTTCATTTATTCTTTTTGCAAGAATACTTTCCTGCCAGTCGCGCCAGATTTCTGTTTCTTCTTCTCCACCTGATTTTGATTTCCAGTGATTTGCAAGAATGATAAGAGACTTTTCTTGTATCTTAACTTGAACTTCAAGAATAGCTCTTGTTGCTGGTTGTAATTTATTGTGAATGCGTATATCCATTGAATGGGCTTTTATATTGCTAAGCGGGTAGCGTGACAGGAGTCCTATTCCTATTGCACTTCCTTCCTCTTTTTGAAACACTGAATAATTCCAGAATTTTCTTTGATTCCAGTTGTGTCCTGCTCCTGCAAGCTGATTACTTATGTCGTAAATAATCGCTTCGTTTTCAAGCTCTTCAAAAATGTAAATATCGGCATCTGTTTGATTTATAAAATCGCATAGTCTTTCCAGCCGTATTTTGTAAGTTTCTTCATTCCAGTCTGAAGTTTTCTGATATTCTTTGTATTCGCAGCCATCCTTTTTGCCATCAAAAAATGTCTGTAAATTCCAGTTTGCAAGGATAACTTGAGTGCCTTGAACCGTAATAGTTTCTTTTTCAGAGTTAAAGATTGTATTCTCTGAAGAACATCCCCCTGTACATGAGCATAGTATGAAAGCTGCCGCCACTACAAAAATCATTTTTGAATTATTCATAAATTATCCTCCATTAAAATTTCCATAATATAGTTAACAAAAAATTTTTCAAAAAGAGGAAGTTTTTTTTAAAAAAAACAAAAATTATGTTATAATATTCTTATGAATCGAAAAATTGCTGTACTTGCCTGTGGCTGGAGCTCTTATTTTCTAAAAGATTTTATCCATGGAATGATGCGGGCTACTGAAGGCAAAAACATAGA
>Ga0310697_10000937_pt1 | contig 36572 bp, 25 predicted proteins | sample 172DNAGHGlowgp2_FD_203883 | JGI IMG/M metagenome (GOLD analysis project Ga0310697, IMG submission 203883) | Sheep rumen microbial communities from Palmerston North, Manawatu-Wanganui, New Zealand - 1728 DNA GHGlow gp2 (v2) (version 2) | ecosystem: Host-associated > Mammals > Digestive system >... | reverse complement strand
TCCCCTTCCGCCGGCATCGCTTTCCCCGTTGCCATCTCCTTCCCCCCTTCCGCCGGCATCGGTTTTCCCGATGCCATCTCCTTCCCCGTCACCAGCAGCCTCCCCAACAGCCTCGCCCAAATCTCCTCCGTTATTTGATGCGGTTTACATTCGCGCTGCAGATAGCGTTTGAGCCCCGCCAGCGGCAGCGCCGTGTCTATGCCGCAGCGCTGTGCTTGAAGCACGCTCCGCTGCTGGCTCCTCATGAGCCGACTCCGCGGATTATTATGGATATACTCGCGCTGCTTATCCAGCTGCCCCTCCTTGAGAGGCATCACATCGACGTAGCCTAAGGCGAATAGGGGCTGCCGCCCCGTGCTGGCCTGAGAGGGCACCTTATATTTCTGCGGGAAAACCGCCGAAGGCGAAACCATCCCCCCTTTTGCCATCCCTTCCGCCGCAGAGGGTTTTCCCCTCTGCCCTTCCTCGCCCCTCTGCCCGTCCTCGCCCCTCTGCCCGTCCTCGCCCCTCTGCCCCGTCATCTCCCAGAACCGGCGGTTGCAGCCCTTCTTGAAACCGGCGACGACCTGCCCAAGATGTGTGCTGCGCCCTTTCTGGCTGACGATGGGGCGACGGGCATAAAGGATGAAGTGCAGGTGCTCGGGCATGATGACATAGTCCTGCACTTCCACCATAGGATAGTACTTCGGGATGCTCCCTAACAGTTCCTCTTCCACCATCCGCCCTACAGCGGACAAATCCACGCGTGGCGCATCCTCGCCACCATCAGGCACCGCCACATCGCCTATCACCCGCCCCAAAGGCCACCACCGCTCGCGGCTCACCTTGATCGTGATATGATAATAACCTGCGCGGCTGTAGTCGTTGATACGGCTACGCCACCCCATGTGATGTCCCTGTTCTGCGTCTGTCATAAGAGCTGTCGTAAGACCTTTGTGCCTTACTCAGCGGCAAAGGTACAACTTTTTTTCAACTCCCCCGCACAATTTCCGAAAAAACAAATGCCCAATCACAACAACAGCTATACGCCTCCGAAGAAGCATATAGCTGCTGTAACTATGATATATGAGGTGTTACACCTTCAGACGTCAGTCGCTGAAACCTGGAACTTGGAACCTGGTACCTGGTACCTGAAACTTGGAACCTGGAACCTGGAACCATGAACCATGAACCATGAACCCTGAACCAACATCAGTTCTTGCTCCAGTCGTCGTCCCAGACGTTGTAGGAGTCGCGAGAGGTGGAGGTGGCGTCTTCCTTGACCAGTTGTGTGCCGCCGTCGCCACTATATTTGTTCAGAGATTCGGCAATCAAGGTTTCACAACAAATCTCTGTTAGCTGAAGAGCTGGTGTTTGATATATCTTTTTCATTGTCGTATGCATTGATTAAAATTGATGTCTTGAATTGATGATGTAATTGATGTCTTGAATTCGTGGATAAACCCTTATGTTCTCTTTTTACATGAATTCGAGACATGAATGCGTCCACGAATTCAAGACATAAAATCAGTTACCTTTGACTATTTGACGAGCACTTTCTTACCATTGACGATGTTCACGCCGCGCTGCAGCTTGTTCAAGCGCTGACCGGCGAGGTTGTAGATCTCGTTCGAATTCAACTCATTTGTAATTGAATTGATGGCATCGGTATCATCGAACTGGAAGCCCATAAATGCTTTCGAGGTTGAGCCAGCAGGTAGATAGGCTTTGAAGCCAGCCATAGTGGTGATGGATGAATCGTCTGCGGGATAGAAGCCCACGCCGCTTGCATTATTGCCAAGATAGTAAGCTCCCAAAGGCTTCTCGATAGTAGCAGCCTGACCAGTCAAAACACTACTTGCAGTAGCTTCCGTTGTCGTAATTGTAAAGTCGTAGGATCCCTGAGCACCTTTGAGGATAACACCTGTTTCTGCAGGAATAATGCCATCGATTGGGGTCAGCGTCAGGGATTGTCCATTATCCGTTGCGGTGTAAGCTGTGACATTATTTGGAATGGAGAGAGCCACAGGTGACCAGAGAGTTGCATAGCCTACTGAAGAGATTGTAACGGGTAGAGTGGTAACATTCTCGACATTAAAACGATAACCTACATCTGATGGCGTGCCTGATCCAGAATCTGTGAAATAGTTTGTTTCACTTACTTGAGTATAGAGCCACCGAGCATTGTTTATCTTTATATTTAATGTTCCCAAATTATTACCATTTGCCTTGGCAAATGCCACAGAAGTACCATCTACAACGCTCGATGCATTACCAATGTTGTTTGAGCCATCTATGATTAAATAGTAGCCGCCATTACCATAGTTAATGAGTTTTTGACCTGTATAGTACCAAATGCTACTTGTTGAGCTACCCGCATCACCATCATATGCAGCTCTTGCTGTCTTTCCGGAAACAGAGGTATTTGTTCCTACCAAATATTTGTTAGGAGCACTAGCCCATGAAGAAACACTCTTGATGCGATAGAAGCCAGCAGAAGGTAGCACGACATCTGCAGCCAAGAAACCTTCATACTTTGTGCGGAGGTTGTTGTAGTTGGTCTTGTTGCCAGTATAGCTTCCACCATCCATAGCCGTTTTAATATCATTCAAGGCAGTAGTATATTCATTATCCGACGCAGGATATCCATACTGTCCAGCTTTAGCTATCTCTGCGGCAACGCCTTTGAATCTCCAATAGATAGAAATCAAATCTCCGTAAGTGGGGAAACCTGTGCTGATGCCATCATGTACTGTTCCAAATACACCTAATACAGCATTCGCACCATTGCTTACACTATTTGCAGACAGATACTTACTTGTTGAGGGGAGATACCAAGCGTTGATGGGGTTGCAAGTACCGGTTGAGCCTGCTGCATTATAGGTCATTGACGTAGCTGTTTCAGAGAGGGTAACATCACCTACGTTATGACGATTTTCTGTACAAGTACTATTTACGTACGTCCCAGTTGATTTGTTTTTGATGGTAAAAGTAAATGCACCATTGGAGCATTCCGGAATAATAGACCATAGATACTTGTCCTGATCGTCGTCATCAGCAGAGGGCCAGTCGGAAGAGTGAATGATGATGCTTGTTCCGCTTGCATGCCACAGGAACTCTTCAGCCGAATAGCCGTTCTTGTTATTAAACTGTCCGATGAAGGTGTAGTTGTCTATATTGTTTGAAGATACGGCAAATGGGAAGTTGATGGTGGCAGAGTAGGCTGTGCCACTCCAAGAGCCACCTGTCAGCGTATAGCCGCTACAGCCTGTGAAGGTAGGCGTTACTCCAACAGGACCATCATATGTACCTTCGTATGTAGCGCCATTCGCATCTGTTAAGGTGTAAGTTAGTGGCTGATTATAAGAAACGGTTATTGTTCTGTCGCTAATGCTGATGGATGTAGTATAGCCATCTATTGCTTTCGCTGTCAGGTCACCTACTGCGATGCTTGAAGCTACGAAGAAACCACCATTTTTAGCGTTTTGGTCACTATAGGTTACATAGCCGTCATCATTGCCCTGGACGACCACGTTGTAAACGCCTGCGCTTACATCAACCAGCTCGAAAGTCCAACGGTTGTCTGAAGCTCCAGAACCACCAGCTGTCCATGTTGTTAGCTGTTGCTCATTGCCATTATAGTTTCCCCAGTTGGTTAGATTAATAGCCTCTGTGAAATAGTAGTCAGGGCCTGCAGAAGCGGCACTAAGGTTCAGCGTCTCATATGTTGATGAACCGATTGTCACAGGAAGTCCTTCACCATTGGTAGCTGTTAGAGTCGTTCCTTGGTATGTGACTTTCCAAACATGTCCGTTGCTGGGAGTGCCTGGCAAATCGTGATGATATGTGGCATTTGTACTCTTGCCAACAAAATCGCTAAAGAGATAAGGATGACGGTCTGTTGCCATTCCCTTGAAATAGTAATAGCCCGTTGGACCGATTGGAACGGTTGGTTCAATTACCCATGTTGTTCCTTTCCAGTCACCAGAGGAAGGAGACCAGTTGCCCACACCTGTACCGGCATTGCTGGCATCGCAGCAACTGGAACCTGAGATAGGCAATGTTTTGCTGATAGAGAAACCATCAGTGTTTACTCCATTGGGGAGTATGTATACCGTTTGACCAGAAGCTGCCGTCTGCCAGTTTTGCTTCATCTGCGTACCATCTGAGCTGTGGGCAATAACACCACCTATCACTGAGCCGGAGTTGTTACCATTAATAGCAGTGAAATACCACGACGATCCTGCAGCAAAATCATCGTGTGTCATAGCTTGATTGGCACCATTAGAGGTAAGATAGCCGCCACGGTCATATGACCCGATGCTATAATACTTAGGATTGTTTACATCGGTGGTCAACTCGGGGAGAGAAGCTACAACATCAGCCTCGAATTTTCTGAAGGTGATGTTACCGACAGAACTTGAGAGGTTACCATTAATAATGTAGCGCAATGTATATGTCCCAGCCGACAGCCCGTTAAGGAAGTAATCGTTAAGGCTTTTATTGGTTCCAGTATAGCCAAAGTGGTAATCACTGGCAACAACTTCACTGCTTGCGTTCAAGGCATCGACACCTAAGATTTCCAACCTGTGATTTCCTGAAGAATACAGGAAGTTAACATTAATCATTCCTGCCGTGCTGAGCGTTACCTCTTGAGTACGGTAATAAGCAGTATAACTTCCCAAAGCGGTGACACCAGTTGGAGTGTTTTCTCCCATTGCCACCCAGTTATCTGTCGGTAATGCAGAAGAGATGTTCCATGTTGACGCTGGAAGTTCATCAGCCCACACCCCGCTGACTCCTGTCAGCAGGACACAAATTAGAAGTAGAAATTTTTTCATAAGTTTGTATTAGTTAGTTATTGAATGTAATTAGTCGCTTTAAATCTCGGCAAAGATAAGGATAAAAGGGGAGATGAGTAAAGAAAATGGGGAAAATAACATTAAATGTTGGTCGAAAGGGCCATAACGGGTGTACGAAGCACACATAAAACAAACATAATTCACAATTCACAATTCATAATTCATAATGATCAATGATCAATTCATAATTCACAATTCATAATTCATAATGATCAATGATCAGACGCCAATGGGGATGGACACAAATTAGCGTAATGAACATAATGCCTCCGGAGGGTGAAGAATGAAGAATGGTCGCTACGCTCAAAATTATAAAAAAATTGAATAAGAAAATTATCAAAAGGTACGCCCAATAGCTGTTCTTATAATTTTTTGAATAAATTTTCTGATAATTTTGAGGCCGATAGGCCGACCCTACATAGCATGACTGAGCAGCCACGATGCAAACGAAAATTCGTTTAATTTGTATAATTCGTTGTTTAAAAGAAGAGGTTGATAAGCGGAATGACTTTTGATGTTTTTGCCTCGGATGATGTTTGCGTTTCGCATGTATTTATCGCACACAGATTCCACGGATCTCACAGATGTTCTCGTGCTGGCGGCTGTCAGGAGCTGCGGTGTGAGTAAAAAAGTGGGGGAAAATTTGGTGGTGACAAAAATAATACGTTACTTTGCGGCAAGAAACAACAAAAACAATGAGGACAAGAGGTGAATGTATAGATATCCTGCAGAAGCATGCCGATGACTTGAAGAGTCAGTTTGGCATCACTTCGTTGCGCATCTTTGGTTCTGTCGCACGTGGCGAGAACACAGAGGGAAGTGATGTCGATGTATTCGTAACTATGCCGCCAGTCTTCTATAACTACGTGGCAGCTGCACAATATTTAGAACAATTGTTAGGCTGTGATGTGGACTTGGTGAGGAATCACCGCAATCTACGCCCTTTCTTTCGTCAACAAATAGAACGTGATGGAATCAGTGTCTTTTAGACAAATTGAAATCGTTGAGGATTTGCTCAGACAAATTCGCAAAGCCATTCTTGATCTACAGGAATGGAATAAGGACGTGCATGATGTCGATGATTGGCTGACATCGTCAGAAGGCATGAAAACACTTGCTGCAAGCAGTATGTTGATTGAAGCTATTGGGCGTACCTTTTGATAATTTTCTGGTTCAATTTTCTTATAATTTTGAGGCCGATAGGCCGACCCTACATAGCATGACTGAGCAGCCACGATGCAAACGAAAATTCGTTTAATTAGTATAATTCGTTGTTTAAAAGAACAAATATAGGAGTTGGCACAAAAGATGTTTTTATAAGACAACGAATTAGGGCTTGGACGCAAAGCTTGGATCTCATAGAAGTATTCGTCTTTGGTTATGGTGGCATAGTTGCACCCTCATAGAAGCATAAACGTTTCCTCGACGCGAAATCTGTGTTTCACGCCGTGAAACACAGATTTAATGGACGGGAAACACGCATTCACCGCCGTGAAACGCAGTTTGATGTCACAGATGATGGGCGCAAATACGCACAGAGCTTACCCCCCCAATCGAGATAAGTCACACAGATTTCACGGATCATGTTGCCGCGTGAAAAAAATCTGTGTGATCTGTGAGATCTGTGAGACGATTTGATGGCAGGCTGCATATGGATTTATCGCACACAGATTTCACAGATTTCACAGATCATGTTGACGTGTGAATAAATCTGTGTGATCTGTGAGACGCTTTGATGGCAGGCTGCATGTGGATTTATCGCACACAGATTCCACTTCCACAGATTATGTTGCCGTGTGAATAAATCTGTGAGATCTGTGAGACGTTTTGATGTGGCACTTACGACAGTTCATCTGACTATCGTATGAGGACTTTGCGGCCATTGATGATGTGGAGGCCACGGGAGGGGGGCTGGGTGGAGGGGAAGCGTTGGCCGCTGAGGTTATAGCGGTAGGCGGCGCCCTTGCCGGCTGGGGTGAGGACGGGGGTGAGGGTGATGGCATCGACGACGGGATCGGGCACTTCGATCTGCCAAATGTAGTGGCGGTCGAAGGTGTAGGCGGGGACGATGCCGAGGGGTGCGGTGGTGTCTTCGACGACGGTCCAGAAGGTCTTGGCCGCGAGGGCCCAGCCGCTGTCGCCGCCAGCAGCGTTGGTGGCACGTATGGCATAGCGCCCCTCGTCGTTGAGGAGGAAAACCTGTGCTTCCCAGGTGTCGCGCGGCGTGGTCTGGGTGTTGGGACGTATGCAGCCCGACGTGAGGATGACCTCGCCATCGGAGAGGTCGGGGTTGGTGAAGCAGCCCTTCATGAGCTTGAAGCCGTAGCCGTACTCCTCGCCCTTGACCTTGCGGAACGTGAACTGTCCGGCCTCGGAGAGCTCGGCGGTGAGATGACCGTCGGCGGTGAGGAAGCACTTGCTGCCGTCGTGCTCGGTGAAGATGCGATAGGTGGCGCCGGCGGTGATGGCGGTCATAGCCTTGGCGTAGTCCGACTCGCGGAAGTTGTTCTCGATGATGGCCTTAGCCAACGCGAGACCGCGGACGTCGTAACCGTTGGAACGGTCGGTGGCGGCGTAGTCCATCATGACGAGGCCGGTGGGTCCGGAGTGATCGGCGAGGAAGTTGATGACGGCGGCATTCTGCGTGGCAGCATTGTCGCGATAGCCATCGGAGGTCGATACGGCGCTGCCGCCGAGCGAGCCTGTCTTGGAGTAGCCGGAAGTGTGGTTGATGGCCCAGATGCGGCTGCTGGTGTTCTGCTCGGCGGTGAAGCGCAGGAGGTTGAGCACGGCAGCGGTCTTGGTGGCCGAGGCACCTGAGGCGCTGACGTCGTAGAAATCCTGGATGTAGCAGGTGGCGGAGGCAGAACCGCGTTTGATGCGTCCATTCTTCTGGCTGTCGAAGTCGGCACTGAAACCCCAGCCGGTGATGTAAGCTCCCGTGGGCGTCGTGGCATATTCGTCGCGACTGATGATGAGGAGCTTGCCGCGCACGTTGGCCATCTTGAGCGTCGGGGTGAAGTTGACGGCATGGGACTTGACGGGTTCGCTCTCGACGAGGGCTTTCACCATGCCGGCCCATTGGTTGCTGTTGTCGTCGCCCTCGGTCTCGTGGCGCATGATGACGATGGCCATCTCGGTGGGGTGCTCGTCGAGGAGGCCGCAGAGGGTCTGCAGGGCCTTGTCGAGGGTGAGGTTGGTGGCGATGACGCCATGGTTGATGCGCAGCGAGGAGCCATCGACACAGGGTCGCAGGTCGAAGGCTCGTATGCCTCCGCTCCATTGCTCGGTGAGCGTCTTGTCCTGGGTGCGGGCATAGGACTCGCCGCCGAAGAGGCCGAGGAAGCCGGTGAAGCCGTGACCTGTGGCGGAGTCATGAGTGCCAGGGATAGAGACGAGGCTCACGAAGGTGGCATCGTCGAGGCGACTCATCCACGAGGAAAGGTCCTGGGCGACAGCTGAGACTACCGCAACGAACAAGGAGAAATGGACAAGGAATAATTTGCGCAACATGAAGGAAGAGTGAAGAATGAAGAATGAGGGCGACGGGTTAGGCGAAGCGGGCGGCTTGCTCGGCGGTGAAGGTGTTGTCGTCGAAGTAGTCGAGACGCATGGCGCGGCGCACCTCGGACATGGTCTGGGCTCCGGCCTCACGGGCTGCCTCGGTGCCGCGACGCAGGATGTCGATGACGGCGGGGATGTCCTTCTCGAATTCGGCTCGGCGCTGGCGGATGGGTTCGAGGGTCTCCTGAAGCACGGCGGTGAGGAACTTCTTGCATTTCATGTCGCCGAGACCGCCACGACGGTAGTGAGCCTTGAGCTCGTCGAGGTTGGGATAGTCGGGGAGGTAGCGCTCGAAATGCTCGGGACGGCAGAAGGCGTCGAGATAGGTGAAGACGGTGTTGCCCTCGACCTGACCCGGGTCGTTGACCTGCAGGTGGTTGGGGTCGGTGAACATGGACTTGACCTTCTTCTGCACCTCGTCGGCGCTGTCCTTGAGGTAGATGCAGTTGCCGAGCGACTTGGACATCTTGGCCTTGCCATCGGTGCCGGGCAGGCGTAGGCAGGCGGCATTCTCGGGCAGGAGGATGTTGGGTTCGACGAGGGTCTCACCATATATATTGTTAAAGCGTCGCACGATCTCGCGGCATTGCTCGAGCATGGGTTCCTGGTCCTCGCCGACGGGCACGGTGGTGGCCTTGAAGAGGGTGATGTCGGCGGCCTGGGAGATGGGATAGGTGAAGAAGCCTACGGGGATGCTCTCGCCGGAGAAGCCGCGCATCTGTATCTCGGTCTTCACGGTGGGGTTGCGCTGCAGGCGGCTGACGCTGACCAGGTCCATGAAGTAGAACGTGAGCTCGCAGAGCTCGGGGATCTGGCTCTGGATGAAGAGGGTGCTCTTGGCGGGGTCGAGGCCTACGGCGAGATAGTCGAGGGCGACCTCGATGACGTTCTGGCGCACCTTGTCGGGATTGTCTATGTTATCGGTGAGGGCCTGGGCATCGGCTTCGAAGATGAAGATCTTATCGTAGAGACCTGAGTTCTGGAGCTCGACGCGACGGCGTAGTGAACCTACGTAATGACCAATGTGGAGGGGACCTGTGGGACGGTCGCCGGTTAAAATAACTTTTTGCATTTATTTAAAGGATAATTGATAATGGATAATGTATAATGGACAATGTATAATGGACAATGGAGAATGGATAATGTATAATGGACAATGGAGAATGTATAATGTATAATGGATAATGGAGAATGGAGAATTAGCTTTACTTGAAAAGTTTATCGATGGTTTCTTGTGGCAGGATGGCGGACACGGGATGTCCGTCGGGTGTGATGGAGGGCGTGGCGGTGGCCTGGAGCTGCTCCACGAGGTCCTGCATCTCGATGTTGGAGAGGACCTGTCCGGCAGGGATGGCAGCGGCACGCGCCAAGGTCAGCGCCAGCCGGCCGTGAATGGCCTCGGAATCGAGGGAGCCGCGCTCAGCGACAGAGGCCAGGAGGTCGAGCAGCAGACGCTGAGGGTCAACGCCTTCGAGACCAGCGGGGAGGCCATGGATGGCTACGCTGTCGCCACCGAGGGAGTTGACCTCAAGACCCAAGGCATGGAGGTCGGGCTGGATGGCGTCGAGGGTGGCGGCATCGGAGGCCGAGAGGTGCACGATGTCGGGGAAGAGGAGCCCCTGGGTGACACCGTTGCTGGCGGTGAGCTGGGCGAGGTAGCGGTCGTAAAGGATGCGGAGGTGAGCGCGGTGCTGATCGATGAACATCAGACCCGCCTCGACAGCGATGAGGATATACTGGCCGCGATATTGGAAGAGAGGCGACCCAAGAGACCCAAGAGACCCACCCCCCGCCCTCCCTGTGAGGGAGGAAGCGGTCACTTCTGCTTCCGGAAAAGAGGTCGGAGGGTAGAGCGTTTCCCAGTCGCGAGGGACAGAGGAACGGGAGGGGCCGCCGGCATAAGGATTACTGGAGGGGTATTCGCCTCCTCCCTGACGGGAGGGGTCGGGGGTGGATTGAAAGGGGTTGAAATCGGTGTTGATATGAACCTTTGGTGCCGAGGGATAGGTCGTCGTGTTGGGGTTGAAGACAGGGATGTCGGCCGGACGGCCCTCGGTGTCGAACTCGATGGTGGGGATAGCGTTGAAACGCCCGATGGACTCGCGGACTGCCGATAGGAGGATCTGCCAGATGGCCTGCTCGTTCTCGAACTTGATCTCGGTCTTGGTGGGATGGATGTTGACGTCGATCTCGGCGGGCGGTACGTCGAAATAGATGAAATAGGGTACTTGTTCGTCAGCGGGTATGAAACGCTCGAAGGCTTCCTGCACGGCACGATGGAAATAGGGATGGCGCATGTAGCGGTTGTTGACGAAGAAGAACTGCTGTGCACCGCGACGTCGTGCCGCCTCGGGTTTGCCGACGAAGCCGCGGATGGTGACGAGGGTCGTTTCGACCTCGACGGGAAGGAGACGCTCGGCGAGCTTATCGCCGAAGACGGCAGCGATGCGCTGCTTCGGGCTCGACGGCGGAAGGTTCATCAACGGCGCGCCGTTGTGGGTGAGGGTGAAGGCTATGGAAGGATGAACCAGGGCGATGCGCTCCAGCTCGGTGGTGATATTGGACAGCTCGGTCTGCGGCGTCTTCAAGAACTTACGGCGTGCGGGGACGTTGAAGAACAGGTTCTTGACGAGGAAGTTGGCTCCTACGGCACAGGCCACGGGTTCCTGCGAGACGACATGAGAGCCTTCGAGGGTGAGATGCGTGCCGAGGTCATCGTCGGCGGTGCGGGTGATGAGCTCGACCTGTGCGACGGCAGCGATGGAGGGCAATGCCTCGCCACGGAAGCCTTTGGTGGTGAGGGAGAAGAGGTCGGCAGCCTCATGAATCTTGCTAGTGGCGTGGCGCTCGAAGGCGAGACGGGCATCCATCTCGCTCATCCCTTGTCCGTCGTCGATGACCTGCAGACTGGTGCGCCCAGCATCAACGGCGATGATGTCGATATGCGAGGCACCGGCATCCACAGCGTTCTCGACCAGCTCCTTGACAACGGAAGCGGGACGCTGGATGACTTCGCCAGCAGCTATCTGGTTGGCGACGGAATCGGGTAGGAGATGAATGATATCCAAGGCGGTCGGTTAATCTGTCAATCAGCTAATCAGCTAATTTGTTAATCTGTTAATTTGTTAATTTGTTAATTTGTTAATTTGTTAATTTGTCAAAACCTGAAACTGCCAGTCATGAGATAGTGCCAGAGGATGAGGAGGACGACGATGATGGCGATGGCAATGCCGGGATGGAGGCGACGGCGGTCGGGGTCGGCCTTCTTGAGGTTCTTGGCAAACTTGCCACGATAGGATTCGATGTCGGGACGGTATTCTGGCGTCTCGCCACGCTGTATTTGCTCTTCGCGCTTGGCTTCCTCGACGAGCTTGTCGAGCTTGTCCTTGCGCTCGGAAGTGTAGATGTGAACGCCACGAAAGCGGCGGGGTTCACGAGAGGTGAAGAGGGCCATGAGAGTTGAAAGTTGAAAGTTGAGAGTTGAAAGTTGAGAGTTGAGAGTTGAAAGTTACGGGAATCCTTTGTTGGAGCTGGCGTTAGCGGCGGCTTTGAGGCCGGCTTTCTTGGGCTTGTCTTTGGCTTTGGCTTCGCCTTGACGGTTTTGGAGGGTGGATTGGGGCTTGGTGTGCTGCACGGAGGCTTTGAGTTCGGATCCGGCTTGCTTAGGCCGCCAATTGAAGATATCGTATTTATCGACGGGTCGGACATAGTCGAACCATTGGAAGTTGTCGAGGTTGCGCTCATGCGGCGGTATGAGTGCCAAGGGATGCAGCTTGCCCTCGGCCTCCGGCATCCATATCTTCTCGAGCTTCTTGGGTCCCACGAAGAGCTTGAGCTGCGTGGATTCGGCATGAAGGAGACCGATCATCAGGCTGTCGTCGTCAAGGGGATAGTAGTTGACGAGGACGTTGCCCTCGACATGCGTCAGGCGCATCTTGCCATCGACGAAATAGCTGCGCATGATGTTGCCGGTGACCTGGTTGAAGCTGATGCTGTCCATGCGTTCCACGGAAAGAGCCTGCCGCATGACATGAGTGGAGTCTATGGTGCTGTCGTTCATCCACGCCTTGATCTCCTCGCCGAGCAGTTGCTGTCCCTGCTGCCAGAGGATGGGGTCGCGGTACATGGTAAGGCACGAGTCGCGGGTGATGTAAACCATGGAATCGCAGACGGCCTGCATGTCGATGCGGAATGCCCGAACATGGTTGTAAGCCCTCATCTCGCGCCAGATGGAGTCGGTGTCTATGTCGTAGGTGTAGAGCTTGAAGGTGTCGGCATGGATGTACATCGTGTCGCGTTGCGAGAAGTCGATGCAACAGGCGCTGTCCGCCGCCTCGGCGTAACCGATGGAGTCAATGTAGAGGACGTAGTTGCCAGTGAACATGTTCTGGTTGTCCTTATCCATATATATAATATTATGGTACGCGCGACAGGTGGAGCCCTCCTCGAGGTAGTCGAGACTGTCGCCGGTGATGGTCGTGCCTTTGTTGCTGACGATGGAACGGTCGAGCAGGTAGGCATGGCCGGCATTGGTGTCGTAGGAGCCTCGTTCGGAGTAGATATGGTTGTCACCATTGTCTATGTTGGAGGGTCCTACGATGCGGGCGATGGCCGTTCCGGTGTTGTAGTGCAGGGTGTCGGAGAGGAGGGTGAAGTCGGGGTTATGGAGATCAACGTTGTAGTTGAAGACGGCTTCACGCGTGGCAGGGCTATACTGTCCCCATTCGCTGGTGAGCGTGTTGTCCTGATCGACGAGCTTACCGCCCTGGAAGAAATAGCCCAGGTCGTAGAGGCGGTCGTAGTCGAGGCTGTCGCAGTAGAGCTTGCTCTTGCGATGGGTGAGGACGACATCGTAGCGGGCGCGTGCCATCTGGTCGGCACCGTCGTAGAACAGCACCCTGGAGGTGAGGGTCAGCGTGTCGGCCTGGTTCATCCTGACATGGCCGAAGGCGTCGAACGAATTGTTGTCCTCGTAGTAGCAGGCGCTGTCGCAGGTGAGGATGACGCCATCGTGGCGGAAGCGTACATGGCCACGCAGGATCTGGGCATCAGGGTTCTTGGCCTTATCGAAGAAGAGCTCGTCGGCATGAAGAAGATGGATGCGGGAATCCGACTGGCGGCGAGGCTTGGAAGAACGGCGCGAAGAGGAAGAAGAGCCACTCCCCTGCCCCTCCTTTGTTGGGAGGGGAGTTGATACTGTGGCTATTGAACATACAGCGCTCAGTACCAATATAAGGATAAGCGGTATTCTTTTCTTCATACTGACACTGGTCTTGTTATTCCTTAATCCACCCCGGATACTTGAAGTCGCAGGTGACCCATTCGGGGTTAATGCGGACGTAAGTCGTACGTTGTTTGTCGCGGATCCAGTCGTCCAGGAACTCCTCGCAGCGGCGGTTGCGGACGATGGCGCTGAGGATTTGGAAGTCCTCGTTGACGGTGGCGGCGTGGGCTTTGATGCGACTCTTGAGCTTGACGACACAGCATTGCTGCTTGCCGCTCTTGTCAATCATAGCGAAGGGCTTAGACATCTCGCCGACTTCGAGTCCTTCGACGACACGGGCAATCTCGGCAGGCAGCTCACCCATCTTGAAACGTGAGGTGCGGGTGCGTTCGCCTGTGGCTTCGTCGATGACGACGTTGAACATGAGGCCTTTGTTGTTGCGCGAATCCTTGTCGTCGGAGAGCGCTGTGGCAGCATCCTCGAAGGTGAACTTGCCTTCGCGGATGTCCATCGTGATGGAGTCGAGACGGAGCAGCGCGGCCTCAACGTCCTTCTCGTCAATGCGAGGTCGCTTGAGGATATGGCGTAGCTTGAGCTTGTCGCCACGTTTGTCCACGAGTTGGATGATGTGGTAGCCGTACTGCGACTCCACGATCTTCGACACCTTCTTGGGGTCAGTGAGGCTCCACGCCACATTGGCAAAAGCCGGGTCGAGGTCCACCTTGCTCATGTAGTCCATCTCGCCCCCCTGGCGATAGGAGCCTTCGTCCTCACTGTACATCCTTGCGAGCGACGCGAAGGTCCAAGAACCGGAGTTGACGCGCTCGGTGTAGTCACGCAGCTCGGCCTTGATGCGGTCGATCTCCTCCTGCTGCACCTTGGGGTGCTCGGCCAACAGTTCCACCTCCACCTGAGTGGGGATGAGGGGCAGCGAGTCCTCGGGTACATCCTTGAAGAAATGGCGCACCTCGGCGGGTGTCACCTTGATGTCCTTGGTCAGGTGTTCACGCACCTGTCGCATGATCAGGTTGTCCTTGACGAGGTCGTAGGTCTCCTCGCGGATCTGCGTCAGCGTCATGTTGCGGTACTCCTCGAGCTTCTCCTTGGAGCCTGCGGTCTGCACCCATTCTGCGATCTGCGCCTCGACGTTGCGGTTGACGGTCTCCTCGTTGGCCTCGATGCTATCGATCTCGGCCTGATGGATAAACAGTTTCTGCACGGCCAGGTTCTCAGGTATGACGCAGTAAGGGTTGCCGGTGACGCGACCCATCTGGGTGCGCACCTTCTCCACATCGCTGCGCAGGATAGCCTCATCGCCAACGACCCAAATGACCTCATCGACCATATTGGCCGGAGAGCCTAAGGCGGTCTGTGCGTTAACGCCGACCGCCGAGAGCATGAAGAGGATGAGGAAAGAAAGATGTTTCATCTGCATGACGTTCAATGATTATTCACCGTATCCAGGTTCTTCTTGTAGATCTCGACCTTATAGCGACGGCGCAGGTCGGCAACAAATTCCTGCTCCTTGAGCGCCTGGTAATCCGTCACCACCTGTGCGCTGACATCCGTCCAGCGCTGCGGTCCTTTCTTCAGTTTGCGTCCGATGACACCGACGGCAGGATATTTCTGGCTCAGGCGTGTCTTGCCGGCCTTGATGCCGAACACGAGCGAATCGACGAGGGCATTCTCACCCTGCTCGAAGTTGCGGCGCTCGAAGCGAACCTGCACGCTATCCTTGTTGAGTTGCGACTTGACGATGCCAGCCCATAGATCCTCGTCCTTGCCTTTGAGCAATTTCTGTGTCTGCTTCAGCACAGCAGGCGACGTAGCCTGGAGCAGAGCACCCACGTAGTGAGGTTTCTGGTAGGCATAGTTCTTCTTGTTGAGTTTGAAGAAGCGTTCGAGGGCTGCAGTGTCCTTGGCAGCCGGCTCCCACACGGTGCGTTGGCAGATCTCATAGAGGAGGAGGCCGTCGTGGTATTCCTGGATGAGATACTTCAGTTCGTCGTCCTCGGCGGCGAGGCGCTCGGCTTCGTCGTCCATCACCTCCTCGATCGTGCGTCCCGAAGTCTTGGCTTCTTCATCGACCACGGCGGCAGCAATCTTATCCTTCATGCCGCGGCTCTCGAGGAACTGACGGATGCGGGGTGCCAACGTGTCGTAGGGCTCCAATGGTTTCTGATCCATCAACTTGAGGATGTGCCATCCCACAGTGGACTGCATCGGCGCCGCGACCTCGTCCTTCTGCATCGCGTAGAGCTTTGTCTCGATCTCGGGTAACAACTGCTTCGGACCTATCCACCCGATGACGCCACCGCGCTGAGCCGTACCCGGATCCTCTGAGGTCTGCGCCGCCAGCTGTGCGAAGTCGGCTCCACCTTGGAGGACTGCATAGATGCTGTCGATGCGCGCCTTGGCTGCCGTTTGCTGCTCGGGAGTCGATTGCTGGGTGAGGTGTACGAAGATGTGGGCAGGCTGCAGTAAGTTCTTGCCTTCGAGCTGGTCGAGCATCTGCTGGTAGTACTTCTGCACCTCCTGCTCCTCAGCTTCAGCCGAGACGAGCAACGGACGAATCTGCTGGTCGCGGTAAGTGCGGAACTCCTGCTGATAGGACGACAGCGTGTCGAGTTTGGCATCGAGAGCGGCCTCGACCTTCAGCTTGTAGTTGATGAAGAGGTCCACATACTCCATGACCGTCTTCTTATCGATGACACCGTCGGTGTTGTTCTTGTTGTAGTTGTACTCAAACTCAGAGCGCGTCACGTTCTTGCCATTGATACGCATGACAATGGGATCATCAGCCTGCGCAAAAAGTGCGACAGGGGATAAAGACAGATAAAAGATGAAAGATAAAAGATGAAAGATTCGCTTCATTGTAATCTATGATTTTAACTTATATTGCAGATTATCTTGAGGCCAGGAAGGAATAGTACGCTATTGCGGCCTCGAATAGTTGGGAGCCTCGCTGGTGATGGTGATATCGTGGGGGTGGCTTTCGAGGACACCGGCATTGGTGATACGGACGAAGCGTGCGTGATGCAAGTCCTCGATGGTTGCAGCACCGCAATAGCCCATACCCGAACGCAGGCCGCCGATGAGCTGATAGATAACCTCCTGAACCGTACCCTTGTAAGGCACACGTCCGGCGATGCCTTCGGGGACCAGCTTCTTCACATCCTTCTCGCCCGCCTGGAAATAACGATCCTTGCTGCCGTTCTCCATGGCTTCGAGCGACCCCATACCGCGGTAGCTCTTGAACTTACGTCCGTTGAAGATAATCGTGTCGCCCGGGCTCTCCTCGGTGCCTGCCACCAGGGAACCGATCATCACACAATGACCGCCAGCAGCAATGGCCTTGACGACATCGCCCGAATAGCGGAGACCGCCGTCGGCGATGAGTGGTACATCAGTGTCTTCCAATGCCTTAGCCACATCATAGACCGCCGAGAGCTGGGGTACGCCGACACCGGCCACGACACGTGTGGTGCAGATGGAACCGGGGCCAATGCCTACCTTGATGCCATCAGCACCAGCTTCGACAAGCATTCTGGCGGCTTCGCCCGTTGCCACATTTCCCACGACGATGTCCACGTCGGGATAGGCGGCCTTGGCTTCGCGCAGTTTCTCGATGACGCCCTTTGAATGACCATGAGCAGTGTCGATGACAATGGCATCAGCACCGGCCTCGACGAGTGCCGTGATACGCTGCATCGTATCGGAAGTCACGCCGACACCGGCAGCTACACGCAGACGGCCTTTCTCGTCCTTACAAGCCATGGGCTTGTCCTTGGCCTTGGTGATATCCTTATACGTAATGAGACCGATGAGGTGGTTATCGTCATCGACCACAGGCAGTTTCTCGATCTTATTCTCTTGCAGAATCTGTGCGGCTGCGGTGAGGTCCGTCTGCTGGTGTGTGGTCACGAGGTTGTCCTTCGTCATCACCTCGGCTATAGGCCGTCCGACGTTACGTTCGAAGCGAAGGTCGCGATTGGTGACGATGCCGACGAGTTTGTTTTCCTTGTCCACCACGGGAATACCGCCGATGTGGTATTCAGCCATGAGGCCTAGTGCATCGGCCACCGTAGCATTGCTGAGGATGGTCACGGGATGATAGATCATACCGTTCTCAGCACGCTTGACGATAGCCACCTGACGAGCCTGATCTTCGATGGACATATTCTTGTGGATAACGCCAATGCCGCCTTCGCGGGCAATAGCTATGGCCATCGTGGCCTCGGTGACGGTGTCCATCGCTGCGGTGACGAACGGCACCTTCAGCTCGATGTGACGCGAGAAACGGGTGGAGAGATCCACACTGCGAGGAAGTACCTCAGAATAAGCGGGAACGAGGAGGACATCGTCAAACGTGAGTCCATCCATTACGATGCGGTCTGCAATAAAATCTGCCATAGTGAGAAATGCTTTGCTTTTAATTGCGCGCAAAAATACAATTTTTCCGCGAGACAGCCAAAATCACAAGCAGTTTTAACCGCAGATTAACACCAATTGGCAAAGATTGACGGCCTTAGTTGCCCAATTCGGATATGAATTGTATGCGTACGAGTCGAATTTGCTCCTCTGTGTACTCATCCTCGAGCTCGTCGAGCGCATCATCGATGTCGTCGCTTTCGCTCTCGCGGAAATACTCAAAGATGTCCTCAATCTGGTCGGCATCCATGATGGATTTGAGGTAATAGGAGATGTCGAGCTTCGTGCCGCTGTCCACGATCACGTCCAGCTCATCGAGGAACTCGTCAAAGTCGAGGCCCATCGACTGTGCCAGGATATCGAGTTCGACCTTGCGGTCGATGCTCTGGATGATACGAACCTTGTTCTTGCTCTTATTGGCCACGGTGCGCACGCTGAACATCTCGGGCCGGTCGATCTCGTTCTGCTCGCAATGGCGCATGATCAGTTCGCAAAACGCTTTGCCGTAGCGCTTTGCCTTGCCCTCCCCTACTCCGGGAATGGTCTTCAGCTCGTCGATGGTTACGGGATAGAACGTGGCCATCGCCTCGAGGCTTGAATCCTGGAAGATGACGTATGGCGGTATTTCCTTCTGCTTGGCCACATCCTTGCGCAGATCCTTGAGCATCTTGAAAAGCTCCTCGTCGAGCGCGCTGGTGCCGGCATCGGGATCCACATAGTCGCTGTCGAAATCGTTGTCCTCAGAGATGAGGAAGCTGACAGGCTTGCTGATGAACTGACGGCCTTCAGGCGTAAGCTTCAGTAAACCATAGTTCTCCACCTCTTTATAAAGGTAACCGGAGAGGATAGCCTGACGGATGACGGTGTTCCAGAAACGAGCGTCCTTGTCGTCGCCACTGCCGAAGCACGGCAGGTCGTCGTGCTTATGCGCAATGACCTCCTCGGTGGGATTGCCCGTAATGACATTGAGGATATGAGGCGCCTTGAAGTTCTCCTTGACCGCCTGAACGACCTCAAGCACCAGCCGCAACTGGTCGCGAGCCTCGATGAGTTGCTTGGGATGCAGACAATTGTCGCAGTTGTGGCAGTTGTCCTCATTATATTCTTCACCGAAATAATGCAACAGCACCCTACGGCGGCAGACGCTGGTCTCAGCGTAGGCAGCGGTCTCCTGCAGCAGCTGGCGACCGATGTCCTGCTCAGCCACGGGTTTGCCCTCCATGAACTTCTCGAGCTTGAGAAGATCTTTATACGTATAGAACGTGATACACTTGCCTTCGCCGCCATCACGACCTGCACGTCCAGTTTCCTGATAATAGCCATCGAGGCTCTTGGGAATATCATAATGAATGACAAAACGGACGTCGGGTTTATCAATGCCCATACCAAAGGCGATGGTGGCCACGATGACATCGATATCATCCATGACGAAATCATCCTGGGTCTGGGTACGCGTCGGCGTATCCATGCCGGCGTGGTAGGCACGGGCATTGATGTCATTGGCTCTCAACACCTCTGCCAACTCCTCCACCTTCTTGCGCGAGAGGCAATAGATGATGCCGCTCTTGCCGGGATTCTGCTTGATGAACTTGATGATTTCCTTGTTGATATCCTTCGTCTTGGGGCGAACTTCGTAATAGAGATTAGGCCTATTGAACGAGCTCTTGAACTCATCGGCATCTGGCATTCCAAGGTTCTTCTTGATGTCGCCTCGTACCTTGTCTGTCGCTGTTGCCGTGAGGGCGATGACAGGTGCCACGCCTATCTCGGTGATAATGGGTCTGATGCGGCGGTACTCCGGGCGGAAATCGTGGCCCCACTCAGAGATACAATGCGCCTCATCGACGGCGTAGAAAGAGATATGAACCTGACGGAGAAAATCAATATTCTCCTCTTTGGTCAAGGATTCCGGAGCCACATAAAGCAGCTTCGTGCGACCAGAAAGAACATCACTTTTCACCTGATCCAAAGCAGCACGGTTCAAGGAAGAATTCATGAAATGAGCGATGCCATCGTCGGCGCTGACCTGACGAATCGCATCCACCTGGTTCTTCATCAAGGCTATCAACGGCGAAATGACAATGGCCGTACCCTCCATGATGAGCGCCGGCAACTGATAACAAAGCGACTTGCCGCCACCCGTGGGCATCAACACAAATGTATCGCGACCACTCATCAGATTCTTGATGATGGCCTCTTGATCACCCTTAAATGTGTCAAATCCAAAGTAATGCTTCAAACTTTCATTAAGGTCGTGGTCTCTATTCATACGGTTTTCGTTTCAGTTGCGATACAAAGATATAAACAATTTTTCCAATTCACAAAACTTTTGGGTATATTTTAAGGTAAAAAAAGAAAAGTGACGCGTTTCGGCGTCACTTTTCAGTATTTTCAAGCTGCAAAACTGGCTTTTTCCACTTGTTGTTTGGCAAAATCACGTGTTACGGTGAAAGACTTGGTGCCTGAGGCCGGCATTTCAAATTGCGGACCAATCATAATGCTCTCGACAATGCTGCGCAAACCACGGGCTCCGAGTTTGAACTCCACTGCCTTATCAACGATATACTCAAGAGCATCCTCGTCGAAGGTCAGCTCGATGCCGTCCATGCCGAAGAGCTTTTGCTGCTGACGGATCAACGAGTTCTTGGGTTCGGTCAGGATATCGCGCAAAGCTTGGCGGTCGAGCGGATTGAGATAGGTCAGAACCGGCAGACGACCGATGATCTCAGGTATCAATCCGAAGGACTTGAGGTCCTGAGGCTGAATATACTGCATCAAGTTACCACGGTCGATGCGTGCAACGTTCTGCACAGAATTATACCCGACGACGTGAGTGTTCAATCGCTGAGCTATCTTGCGTTCGATGCCATCGAAGGCGCCGCCACAAATAAACAGGATATTGCGGGTGTCAACATGAACATAATCCTGGTCGGGATGTTTGCGACCTCCCTTGGGAGGAACGTTGACTACAGCTCCTTCGAGGAGTTTCAGCAGGCCCTGCTGCACACCTTCGCCACTAACGTCACGCGTAATGCTTGGATTGTCGGTTTTACGAGCTATCTTGTCGATCTCATCGATGAAGACAATGCCCCGTTGGGTGGATTCAACGTTGAAATCAGCAACTTGCAACAAGCGCGACAGGATACTTTCGACATCCTCTCCGACGTAGCCGGCTTCCGTGAAGACGGTGGCATCGACAATCGTGAAAGGCACCTTCAGCAGATTCGCTATCGTACGAGCCATCAAGGTCTTACCGGTTCCTGTAGGTCCCACCATGATGACATTGCTCTTCTCGATCTCCACACCGTCGTCCTCCACCTTCTGGCCTATACGCTTGTAGTGGTTGTAAACAGCAACGGAGAGGTAACGCTTGGCATCGTCCTGACCAATGACATATTGATCCAGGTAAGCCTTGATTTCCGTAGGCTTGGGAAGATGGTGCCAATTGAATCCAGAAGACTTGGACGCTTTCTTATCCGAGTTGAGCGATTCCTGCACGATAGAGTATGCCTGCTCCGCGCACTCTTCACAAATGGCGCCGTTAAGCCCCGTGATCAAAAGCTTGACCTCATCGGAGCCACGACCACAGAAGGAACATCTTTCTATTTTTTTTGCCATTGCTTAATGTTATATATAATATAAAGGAACGCGCGCGAGGGATTTTATCCCTTTCTCGACAGCACCTGATCAATCATACCATACTCGAGCGCCTCTTGGGCGGTCATCCAATAGTTGCGGTCACTGTCTGCCCACACCTTGTCATAATCGGTATGGCTGTGATCGGCGATGATCTGATAGAGTTCCTTCTTCAATTTCTGAATCTCACGAGCCTCAATCTCGATATCGCTGGCCTGACCCTGTACACCGCCGAGGGGCTGGTGGATCATGACGCGGCTGTGAGGCAGTGCCGAACGCTTGCCCTCCTTACCGGCGACGAGCAGCACGGCAGCCATCGAAGCGGCCATACCCGTGCAGATCGTAGCCACATCGGAAGTCACGAACTGCATCGTGTCGTAGATACCCAGACCGGCGCTGACACTGCCGCCAGGCGAGTTCAGGTAGATGCTGATATCCTTGCCGGGGTCGGCGCTGTCGAGATAGAGGAGCTGCGCCTGAAGCGTGTTGGCCGTGTAATCATCGATGGGCGTACCGAGGAAGATGATGCGATCCATCATCAGACGGGAGAACACGTCCATCTGTGTCACGTTCAGCTGACGCTCCTCCAGAATATAAGGATTCAGATATTGGTTCTGAAGGCTCACATAGTCATCCAACACTTGTCCGTTGATGCCCAGATGACCTGTGGCAAATTTGCGAAAATCGGTTTGCTGCATTATTTCTTCTCAAATAATTTGTTGAAATCTTCTATCGAAACGTTCTTCTTCTGAAGTTTGACGACGTCCTTAAGAGCGGTTCCGAGCTTACGTTCCACGGCACGGGCCACATAACCGTCGAGTTGGTCACGCTTCTGCAGTTGCTCATTGGCATAACGCTCGATGACCTCTTCGGGGACATTGGCCATACCGTATTGTGCAAACTGATCACGCGTCTGCTCTTTGACGACCTCGAGCACATCGGGCTGTTCCACCTTGATGGCGGTCTGGTCGGCGAGCTGTTCCTTGATGAGGTGCCATTCCAGTTCCTTGACGCTTCCTGCATAATTATCCTCAACGTAACTCTCCTCCTTGTCGGGATTGTTGGCCCGCATGATACGCTTCAACAGAGCGTCCGGCCATTCGAGGTCGCCAATGCGCTTCTCAAGATATTCACGCACATCAATCATGAAACGGAACTCACTGTCCTTGGCGAACTGCTGCTCCAGCTGCTCCTTGATGCGGCCGCGGAATTCTTCCTCGCTCTTGACAACACCTTCGCCGAAGACACGATCAAAGAGTTCCTGAGTCAGCTCTGCAGGCACATAGCGTGTGATCTCGTTGATCTGATAGCTAAAGTTGCCCTTGACATTCTCAGCCTCTTCCTTAGTGATGCCCAGCAAGCTGCTGACCTCGATGGCGCTGCCTTCATAAGCCTCGGAGGGGTTGAACGTGAGGACGGTGTTGACACCGACGCCATCGAACTTCTTCTTTTGGTCGGCATTCTTGAAATAGTCGGGAAGCATGACGGCATCCTCCTTCACGATTCCGCCTTCCTTGATATTGCCATCGTCATCCAACTCTGCGATATGACCCTTTGTCATGTCGCCATCCTGCCACTTTTCGACCTGCTCGTAGTGACCACCGCGCTGGCAGTAGGCCTTGACCTGTCCGTCGATCATCTCGTCGGTAATCTCGATGGTGTAATAAGGCACCTTATCCTTATCCGTCAGTTTGGCATCGAATTCGGGAGCGAGTGCGATGTCGAAGATGAAATCCAGCTGTTCGGCATCGAAATCGATGGCTTGCTGCTTCTCGCTGGCAAGGGGATCGCCCAGCATGTTCACTTTGTTCTCGCGGAGATAACCGTAAAGCTTCTCGGAGAGCAGTTTCTGCACTTCCTCAGCCGTAATCTCGCCACCAAAACGTTTCTTCATCAGACTCAGAGGCACTTGTCCGGGGCGGAAGCCAGGCAGTGCGGCCTTCTTTCTATAGTCCTTGAGTGCTTTTTCTACGCGCTCCTGATAATCTGCTTTCTCGAAAGAGATGGTCAGCTCGGCTGACACATTGGAAGTCTTGTCGAATTGAATGTTCATTGGTTGATGTTTTGTTTTGAATAAATATAGTTTTGTCTTGAGATTGCAAAAAGAATGCCAAAGGCGCTGCACACTGACAGCTTGTCAGTCGCCAGGCGATTTGCCGGGTCGGGTCTATGCCTCCTCGGTACTTTCGCTACGCTCGCGATCCATCGATTCGAAGTCTTTGGGACGAAGAACGAAGCTGTTCGTCAGGTATTTCGCCCTGACAATCTCGTTATTCGCCAGCTCCTCGGGCGTTCCCTTGAAACGGATGCGCCCTTCAAACAGCATGTAAGCACGGTCGGTGATACAGAGTGTTTCCTCGACATTGTGGTCGGTGATGAGCACACCGATATTCATACGTTTCAGCTTCCATACGATGAGTTGGATGTCCTCCACGGCGATGGGGTCAACGCCCGCGAAAGGTTCATCGAGCATCACGAACTTGGGGTCGATGGCCAGGCAGCGCGCTATCTCGGTGCGACGACGCTCGCCACCCGAGAGACGGTCGCCCAGGTTCTTGCGCACCTTTTCCAAACGGAACTCCCGAATGAGGTTCTCCAGTTTCTCGCGTTTATAGGTCTCGCTGCAATCGGTGCGCAACTCCAGCACGCTGGCGATGTTGTCCTCGACGCTCATCTTGCGGAATACGCTCGCCTCCTGAGCCAGATAGCCTATGCCGGCCTTGGCACGTTTGTAAACGGGCAGATCCGTCACCTCGGTGTCTCCGATGAACACGCGACCCTCGTTGGGGATGACCAAACCCGTTGTCATATAGAAAGAGGTCGTCTTGCCGGCACCATTTGGTCCCAACAGTCCCACGATCTCGCCTTGGTCAACATGGAAATTGACATCATCGGCCACGGTTCGTTTGCCATAGATTTTCTTCAGATGCTCCGCACAAAGTCGCAAGGGCATCGTCTGATGAGGAGCCAGCCAAGCAGGGCTGGAAGGGTCCACCAAAGTGGTTGGCTGAAGGATTTCTTCTGTCATATTCACGTATTGAGCGTGCAAAAGTACACAATTCTTGCCACTTTCTACTGCTTTATCAAAAAAAACTGCTCCTAAAGCCCCCGCTTTTAGTCTTTTTTGACTACTTTTGCACCCAGATATGAAAATAATCACTCAACCACTGGCCACTTTTGGCCGTTATCTGCAGCTGATGGCCAGAGTCTTCAGCCGCCCGGAACGTTTTCGGATGTACCTTAAACAATACGTCCGCGAAATGCAAAAACTCGGTGTCGATTCCATCGGCATCGTGCTAATGATTTCTTTCTTCATCGGTGCCGTGATCTGCATTCAGATGAGGATGAACATCCAAAGTCCGTGGATGCCGCGTTTCTCCACAGGCTACACGACACGTGAAATCCTGCTTCTGGAATTCTCCAGTTCGATTATGTGTCTGATCTTAGCGGGAAAAGTAGGCTCCAACATCGCCTCAGAGATTGGCACGATGCGCGTCACCCAGCAGATTGATGCCTTGGAAATCATGGGTGTCAACTCAGCATCCTATCTTATTTTGCCCAAGATCATGGGACTGGTGACCATGATTCCTATCCTTGTCACCTTCTCCATGGTGGCGGGCTTGGGCGGTGCCTACGGCATCAGCTTGATGGGAATCATCACTGCCGAAGACCTTACCTTCGGCCTCCAGCACTCGTTCAATGAGTGGTTCGTGTGGATGTCCTACATCAAATCATTCTTCTTCGCCTTCATCATCGCTTCGGTATCCTCGTTCTACGGCTACATCGTCGAAGGCGGTTCCGTCGAAGTGGGTAAGGCCTCCACGGACAGTGTCGTCCATTGCTCCATGCTTATTCTGTTCGCCGATATTTTCCTCACTCAAATCCTTTCCTGAAAAGTCTGATGATAGCTATCAACAACATCCATAAATCCTTCGAGGACAAAGAGGTTCTCAAAGGCATCACCACGGTATTTCCTGCCGGGCAGACAAACCTGATCATCGGACAGTCGGGATCGGGAAAGACGGTATTGATGAAGTGCATTGTCGGCCTTCTGGAACCCACAAGCGGCCAGATACTTTATGACGGTCGCGATTTCGTGGCAATGAACAAAAGGGAGAAAGCACTCCTGCGCCGCGAGATGGGCATGATTTTTCAGTCGGCAGCGCTCTTCGACAGCCTCACCGTGCTCGAAAACGTGATGTTTCCGCTCGACATGTTCTCCAACATGAACCTCCGCGAACGAACGAAACGAGCTCAACAATGTCTCGACCGTGTCAACCTCATCGAGGCCCAGCAGAAATACCCCAACGAAATCTCTGGCGGCATGCAAAAACGTGTTGCCATTGCACGTGCCATCGCCCTCAACCCAAAGTACCTTTTCTGCGATGAGCCCAACAGTGGCCTCGATCCTAAGACGTCGCTCGTCATCGATGCCCTCATCCACGATATCACTGAGGAATACCAGATGACAACCATCATCAACACCCACGACATGAATTCAGTCATGGGCATCGGCGACAGCATTATCTTCATCAAGGACGGAGAACAAGAATGGACCGGCGAAAAGACGCAGGTGGCGACCTCCGACAATCAGGCGCTCACCGATTTCATCTTCGCCTCTGACCTCCTCAAGAAAGCACGGCAAGCCTTCGTCTAATCATCCATTGTCCATTATACATTATTCATTATACACTATTCATGATCTCTGTTGAGCACCTTTCCGTAGAATTCAGTGCACGACCGCTGTTCACCGATGTGAGCTTCGTCGTCAACGACCGCGACCTCATCGCCCTGACGGGTAAGAACGGTGCCGGAAAATCTACGTTGCTCAAAATCATCGCCGGTCAACAGATGCCTACCGAAGGCCATGTTGCCGCTCCGCGCGGCACCACCATTGCCTATCTTCCTCAGGTGATGGAGCTGGCCGACGAACGCACTGTCATGGACGAGGCGCTGTTGGCGTTCGACCATATCCGCGACCTGCAGGCCGACATCGATCGTATGGGAGCCGAGATGGCCGAGCGCACAGATTACGAGAGCGATGACTACATGGCGCTGGTTGAACGCTACACCCACGCAGAGGAACATTTCCAGATGATGGGCGGCCTCAACTTCCATGCCGAGGTCGAGCGGACGCTCATCGGCTTGGGCTTTGAACGCACCGACTTCGACCGTCCCACGCGTGAGCTGAGCGGTGGCTGGCGAATGCGCATCGAACTGGCCAAACTCCTGCTACGCCAGCCTGATGTGCTGTTGCTTGACGAGCCCACCAACCACCTCGACATCGAGAGTATTCAATGGTTGGAGCAATACCTCCAGCAGCGTTCCGGTGCCGTGATACTGGTGTCTCACGATCGCGCGTTCATTAATAATGTTACAACACGCACGCTCGAGATTTCCTGCGGACGCATCTGGGATTATAAGGTCAAGTACGACGAATATGTCCGACTCCGTGCCGAGCGACGCGAGCAACAGCTGCGGGCTTACGAGAACCAGCAGAAGGAAATCGCCGACCTCAAGGAGTTCATCGAGCGCTTCCGCTACAAACCGACGAAGGCCGTACAGGTGCAGGAGCGCATCAAACAGCTCAATCGTATCATTCCCATTGAGGTCGATGACGTGGACAATAGCGCCCTCCACCTCAAGTTCCCGCCTTGTCAGCGCAGTGGTGACTTCCCACTCATTGTCGAAGATCTGCGCAAGGCTTACGACCACGAGGTCATCGCCCATGTCAACCTGACCATCCGTCGTGGTGAGAAGGTGGCGTTTGTGGGGCGCAACGGCGAGGGTAAATCGACGCTCGTCAAATGCATCCTCGGCGAGATACCCTTCGAAGGCTCGCTGAAGATCGGTCATAACATACAAATCGGCTACTTCGCTCAGAACCAGGCGCAGCTGCTCGACCCGGAGCTCACTGTATTCGACACCATCGACCGCGTGGCCCGAGGCGACATCCGGACACGCATCCGCGACATCCTTGGTGCTTTTATGTTCGGCGGCGAGGCATCGGACAAGAAGGTTAAGGTCCTCTCTGGTGGTGAACGCTCGCGTCTGGCGATGATCAAGCTCTTGCTCGAACCCGTCAATTTTCTCATTCTCGACGAGCCGACGAACCATCTGGACATGAAATCCAAGGACGTGCTGAAAGAAGCCATCGCCGCCTTCGACGGCACCGTCATCGTTGTCAGTCACGACCGCCAGTTCCTCGACGGCCTCGTCGAGAAGGTCTATAGCTTCGCCGGCGGACGTGTTCGCGAGCATCTGGGCGGTATCTATGATTGGCTCATGAAGAAACCTGCAGACCCACCCCCAGTCCTCCCTGCGAGGGAGGGAGCAAATACCTCTGCCAATGGTCAACGAATTCAATCAGGAGAAGTCATCGCCTCCTCCCTCACAGGGAAGGCCGGGGGTGGGCCTTCCTACGCCGAACAGAAAGCCCAAGCCCGTCAGCGACGCAAGCTGGAGAAAGCCGTGGCAGAGGCGGAGGCGGAAGTGGCACAGCTCGAAGCAGCCCTGCATCTCGTCGAAGACAAGCTGGCCACACCCGAAGGTGCAGCCGACCTGTCGCTCTACGAACGCCATTCGCGTCTCAAGGCTCAGTTGGAGGAGGCCGAAGCACGTTGGCTCGAAGCATCTGAAGAACTTAACAACTAAATATTTCCATTATGAAGATCAAACACATCCTTCCTTTTATGGCCATTTCATTCCTCACCGCTTGCGGTGGACAACAGGCCGCCCTCACTACGGGCATCGACCTTAACAACCTCGACACAACCGCCGTTCCCGGCACTGATTTCTACCAATATGCCTGTGGCGGTTGGATGAAAGCTCACCCCCTCACGGCTGAGTACTCGCGTTTCGGCAGCTTCGATCAGTTGGGCGAGAACAACAACGAGCAACTGCGCGGCCTCATCGAGGGCGTAGCCGCTCAACAGAACGCCAAAGGCAGCATCGCCGAGAAGATTGCGATGATGTACAACAGCGTCATGGACAGCGTTTCGCTCAACAAACAGGGTCTCGAACCCATCCGCAAGGAACTGCAGAGCATCGCTGCCTGCTACGACAAGGACGAACTCTTCCGCCTCTACTCCTCACTGCAGGTGAAGGGCGTGGACGGCCTCTTCGGTTTCTACATCGACGCCGACATCAAGAACAGCAAGAACAACCTGCTGCAAATCTGGCAGAGCGGACTCGTCATGGGACAGCGCGAATACTACCTCGACACCGACTCCGCCACCACAGCCATCCGCGAGGCCTACAAGGATTATATGGCGAAGCTCCTGACGCGTTGCAAGGTAGCCGATGACAACAACGCTTCAACGAAAGTGGCTGACGTTCTGGCTTTTGAGACGCGTCTGGCTAAGATTTCCCGTACCCGTACCGAACTGCGCGACGACGAGAAGAACTACAACAAGATAACGTTCGCTCAGCTGCTCAAAGACTATCCCGGCATCGCATGGAAGTCATATTTCAACGTCCACGGCGCCACCGACATCAAAGAGGTCAGCGTAGGACAGCCCGAGGTGATCCATGAGATCGAAGCGATGTGGGCCGAAACGGACATCAGCGTCCTCAAGGACTACATCTCCTGGCAGCTCATCAACGCCGCTGCCGGATGCCTCGATGACGAGACACGCGCCATCAACTTCGACTTCTTCGGTCGTGTCATGAGTGGCCGCGAGGAGGACCGTCCTCGTTGGAAGCGTGCCGTAGCGGCCACCGAAGGTGCTCTCGGCGAGGCGGTCGGTCAGCTCTATGTCGAGAAATACTTCCCTGCAGCAGCCAAGGAACGCATGGTGCAACTGGTGAAGAACCTTCAGATTGCCCTCGGCGAGCGCATCGATGCCCAGGAATGGATGAGCGACAGCACCAAAGCCGTGGCTCACGACAAGTTGAACGCCTTCATCGTCAAGGTCGGCTATCCCGACAAGTGGCGCGACTACTCCACCCTCGAGGTCAGCCCTATCTATTGGGAAAATGTCAAGAATGCTTCCATGTGGGCCGTTCGCGACATGATCGAAAAGAAGCTCAACAAGCCCGTTGACAATACCGTTTGGTATATGACGCCGCAGACGGTCAACGCCTACTACAATCCGACAACCAACGAGATCTGCTTCCCCGCTGGCATCCTCCAACCTCCCTTCTTTGACATGAACGCTGACGATGCCTTCAACTACGGTGCCATCGGCGTCGTCATCGGTCACGAGATGACGCACGGCTTCGATGATCAGGGCGCTAAGTTCGACAAGGACGGCAACCTGCGTCAGTGGTGGACCGAGGAGGATACGAAGCGCTTTGAGGAGCGTACACAGGTGATGCGCCATTTCTTCGACGGCATTGAGGTGCTGCCCGGCCTCTGCGCCAACGGTCAGCTCACGCTCGGCGAGAATATGGCTGATCACGGTGGCCTGCAGGTCGCCTTCCAGGCCTTCAAGAACGCTACGAAGGACGCGCCCCTCGCCACGGAGGACGGCTTCACGCCCGAGCAGCGTTTCTTCCTGGCTTACGCTGGTGTCTGGGCGGGAAATATCCGCGACGAGGAGATCCGCAAACGCACCAAGTCCGATCCCCACGCCCTCGGTCGCTGGCGCGTCAATGGCGCTCTGCCTCACATCGATGCCTGGTACGAAGCCTTCGGCATCACCGAGAACGACCCCATGTTTGTGCCCAAAGAACATCGCGTAACCATCTGGTAACATGCCACTCACTCTCCCTGACAGGCTGCCGGCCATCGACCTGCTGAAGCAGGAAAATATATTCGTGATGGATACGTCCCGCGCTACATCGCAGGACATCCGTCCCTTGCGCATCGTGGTGCTCAATCTGATGCCCATCAAAATCACCACGGAAACCGATCTCATTCGTGTGCTGTCCAACACGCCGTTGCAGCTCGACCTCACCTTCATGAAGATCAAGAGCCACACGTCCAAGAACACGCCCATCGAGCACATGCAGGCCTTCTACAAGGACTTCGAGCTGCTGCGCAACGATAAGTTCGACGGCATGATCATCACTGGTGCCCCTGTGGAACATCTTGAATTCGAGGAGGTCACCTATTGGGACGAGATGACGGACATCTTCCGTTGGGCGCGCACTCACGTCACCTCGACGCTTTACATCTGCTGGGCAGCACAAGCGGGTCTTTACTACCATTACGGTGTGCCTAAGTACCCACTGCCCGCCAAGATGTTCGGCATCTTTGCTCAAAAGCCGCTCGATCCTTCCCTGCCCATCTTTCGCGGCTTCGACGACCTCTTCTTTATGCCGCATAGCCGCCACACCGAGATACGGCGGCAGGACATCGAGGCCGTTACGGCACCCGAGGGCTCTCACGAAGGCACTCACCCACTCTCCATCATCGCCGAGAGCGAGGAGTCGGGCGTCAGCATCGTCATGGCACGTGGCGGACGTGAATTCTTCATCACCGGCCATGCCGAGTACTCGCCCCTGACCCTCGACACGGAGTACCGCCGCGACCTCGGCAAGGGTCTGCCCATCGACGTTCCTCGCCACTACTACCGCGCCGACAACCCCGATCTCGGTCCCGTCGTCACCTGGCGAGCCCACGCCAACCTCCTCTTCACCAACTGGTTGAACTACTACGTCTATCAGGAGACGCCGTACAACATCGAATCCATCCACTAATAGAATGAAAAATGAAAGAGTGAAAAGTGAGATGTTCCAATGAGAGAAATTGAGCTGCTTGCCCCTGCCCGTGACCTCGAATGTGGTCTCGAAGCCGTCCGCCACGGTGCCGACGCAGTCTATATCGGTGCTCCGCGCTTTGGTGCTCGTGCTGCGGCCGGCAACAGTGTCGAGGACATCGCCGAGCTAGTGCGCTATGCCCACACCTTCGGCGTTCGCATTTACGTGACCATAAACACGTTGCTCCATGACAACGAGCTCGAAGAAGTTGACCGACTCATCAACGGCCTCGCAGCCATCCACGTCGATGCGCTCATCACTCAAGACCCTCGTATAAAGATGAAAGATGAGAGAGTAGAAATCTCCCATCCCCTCTCGTCTTTCATCTCTTCTCCCCTCCCCCTCCACTCCTCCACGCAGATGGACAACCGCACCTCCGCCGATGTCCAGGCGCGCCTCGATGCCGGCTACGAGCAGACCGTGCTGGCCCGCGAACTCTCCCTCGACGAGATACGCGCCATTCACGAAGCGGTGCCAGCGATGCGTCTGGAAGCTTTCGTCCACGGTGCCCTCTGCGTCTGCTACAGCGGTCGCTGCTATGCCTCCGAACATTGCTTTGGCCGTAGCGCCAACCGCGGCGAGTGTGCACAGTTCTGCCGCCTGCCCTTCGATCTCCTTGATGCTGACGGGAAGGTTGTTACCGTGCCCTCGGTTTTTCCCGATGGTCTCCGCCAGCGCCACCTCCTCTCGCTGCGCGACATGAACCGCTCCGCCGACCTCGAAGCCATGATGGACGCCGGCATCAGCTCTTTCAAAATCGAGGGACGTCTGAAGGACGTAACCTACGTCAAGAACACCGTGGCCTACTACCGCCAGCGCATCGATGCCATCCTTGCATGCCGCTCCAATGACTACTGCCGCTCGTCCTACGGCACTTCCTCCTTCACGTTCACGCCCGATGTCAACAAGAGCTTCAACCGCCGCTTCACCGATTATTTCCTCCACGGGCGCACGTCTGACATGGCCTGCTTCGCCACGCCCAAAGCCATCGGCGAGGCTGTGGGCAGCGTGAAAGCCGTGCAGATGCCAGCACTTGCTGTTGCCGGCACCGCCCGTTTCGCCAACGGCGACGGCCTCTGTTTCTTCGATGCCGATAACCGTCTGCAGGGCTTCCGCGTCAACCGTGTCGATGATCATGGCTTTCTTTATCCTGCCGATCCTTCCATCCTCGCCCAACTTCGCAAAGGCACTCCCCTCTTCCGCAACTACGATGCCGCTTTCGAACGTCTTCTCTCCCGTCCCTCTGCCGACCGCCGCATCGCCGTCAGCTGGCTCATCGAGGACACCACAGACGGCTTCCGACTGAGCCTCATGCGTAAGATGAAAGATGAGAGATTCAAGATGAAAGATAGCCCAGCGGAACCATCGCTCATCTTTCAACTTCCTCACGAGCTCGCTCGCACCCCGCAGGCCGATAATATCCGTCGCCAGCTCTCACGTCTCGGCGACACCCCCTACTCCACCACCGACGCCGACATCACCATCCGCTTCTCCGACAACTGGTTCATCCCCTCCTCCGTCCTTGCCGACTGGCGCCGTCAAGTCTGCGACGCCTCCCTCCTCACCCACCACGAAAGAGAGGAAGCGGTGAGTATCACGAACAGCAATACGGACACCTGCTCTGCTCATTCTACTCCCCTCCCCATGACGGAGTCGCAAGAGGGCGGGCCCATCATGACCTGCCGTTTCTGCCTGCGTCATGCCTTAGGCGCTTGTAAACGCGACGTCCATGGGCTCTCTCTGCGCGAACCGCTTGCCCTTCGTCTCTCCGATGGGCGTACTTTCCCACTTGTATTCGACTGTCAACGCTGCGAAATGCTCGTATTAAGTGAAAAATTATAAACTACAAGCAAAAAAAACGATTATCCTTCGCGCGTTCATTATTTATTGATTAACTTTGCAGCGAATTTGGCCCGCAGAGGTCATCTTCGTTGTTTTTTTGAAAGCAAATATCTTACATATCAAATCATTAAATCATCACATAACACCATTAAATCATTCTATTATTGCAATGAGCAAACAAACAGAAAAGATTCAGGAGCTCATCGAGCTCCGCGCCAAAGCCCGTCTGGGTGGTGGCGAGAAAGCCATTGAGAAGCAGCACGAGCGCGGCAAGTACACAGCCCGTGAGCGTATCGCCATGCTTTTGGACGAGGGCAGCTTCGAGGAAATGGACATGTTCGTAACACATCGCTGCCACAACTTCGGCATGGAGAAGAAGCAGTACATGGGCGATGGCGTGGTCACTGGCTACGGCACCGTTAACGGCCGCCTGGTCTATGTCTTCGCACAGGACTTCACCGTCAACGCCGGTTCGCTCTCCGAGACCATGGCCCTGAAGATCTGCAAGGTGATGGACGCTGCCATGAAGGTAGGCGCTCCCGTGATCGGTCTTAACGACTCCGGTGGTGCCCGCATTCAGGAAGGTATCAACGCTCTGGCCGGTTACTCCGAGATCTTCGAGCGTAATATCCTCGCTTCTGGTGTTGTGCCTCAGATTAGCGGTATCTTCGGCCCCTGCGCCGGTGGTGCTGTCTATAGCCCCGCCCTCACCGACTTCACCCTGATGATGGAAGGCACGAGCTACATGTTCCTCACCGGTCCTGCCGTAGTGAAGACCGTGCTCGGCGAGGTCGTCACACAGGAAGAGCTCGGCGGTGCCAGCGTTCATTCCACCAAATCCGGCGTGACTCACTTCACCGCTGCTACTGAGGAGGAGGCTATGGCCATGATCAAGCAGCTCCTGAGCTATATCCCGCAGAACAACCTCGAGAAGACGCCCCGCGTGGAGTGCACAGACCCCATCGACCGCAAGGACGACTACCTCAACGAAATCATCCCCGACAACCCCAACATGCCTTATGACATGTATGAGGTCATCGCATCCATCGTTGACAACGGTGAGTTCTTCGAGGTGCAGCCCAACTACGCCAAGAACATCATCGTCGGCTTCGCCCGCTTCAACGGCGAGAGCGTCGGCATCGTGGCCAACCAGCCCAAGCAGCTGGCAGGTGTGCTCGACTGCAACGCCTCACGCAAGGGTGCCCGCTTCGTCCGTTTCTGCGACGCCTTCAATATTCCTATCGTCACGCTCGTTGACGTTCCCGGCTTCCTGCCCGGTACAGGTCAGGAGTACAACGCCGTCATCCTGCATGGTGCTAAGCTGCTCTACGCCTTCGGCGAGTGCACAGTGCCCAAGGTGACCGTTACCCTGCGCAAGTCCTACGGTGGTTCACACATCGTCATGAGCTGCAAGCAGCTGCGCGGTGACATGAACTACGCTTGGCCCTCAGCCGAGATTGCCGTTATGGGCGCTGCCGGTGCTGCTGCTGTGCTCTACGCCAAGGAAGCTAAGGCTATCAAGGAAGAGAAGGGTCCCGAGGCAGCCAAGGAGTTCATCGCCGAGAAGGAGGCCGAGTACACCAAGCTCTTCGCCAATCCTTACAACGCTGCCAAGTATGGCTACATCGACGATGTCATTGAGCCGCGCAACACCCGCTTCCGCATCATTCGTGCCCTCGACCAGCTGGCCGACAAGCGCATGACCAATCCTGCCAAGAAGCACGGTAATATTCCATTGTAAGAAAAGACCCACCCCCAACCCCTCCCGTTAGGGAGGGGAGAACCTGCGGGGGTGAAATGAATAATAAACCGCAATTATTTAAATGCAATGACCCTAAAATCTCCTTATAAGGATTTTCGATGAGTCACCATGCGCCAGCCTCTCCCCTCCCTTACGGGAGGGGTTGGGGGTGGGTCTGTAGGGTGGGTCTTCAGGGGTCTTCTATTAGTTATGATTACAATATTATCCACCGATTGGGGTATGGCTTGGAGCATAGCAGGCATCAGCGTAGGCGTGGTGTTTGCCATCCTCTTGCTGCTGGTTGTAGTGCTGTACATCTTCAGTTACGTAGCTGCCGGTAAGGCCGCCAAGGCTGAAGAGGCTGCAAAACCTAAGGTGCTCACAGGCGCTGAGTACATCAAGTCCAAGCAGGCCGACATCGCGTCAGCTTCGGACATCGACCAGATAGCCATCGCTACAGCCATTTACCTCTACACCGCCAACCAACACGACGAGGAAAGCGGTATTCTCACCATTCATCACACCGATCACACGGCTTGGCATGCCGAGCTGAACGAACACCTGTAAAAGACCCACCCCCGCCCTCTCCCGTAAGGGAGGCCAGAGCCTGCGGGGTGGTGAAATAAACATCACTATTTTTAATCCCTTAAAAGAATGACCCTATAAACCTCTATGCACACGACACTCCCCTCCTTTACGTGAGGGGTTGGAGGTGGGTCTAACAATATGAAAGAATTCAAGTTTAAGATAAACGGCAAGGACTACGAGGCACAGGTTGCTGAACAGGACAATGGCGTCCTCGCCGTAACGCTCAACGGCAACACCTACGCCGTTGAAGTACCATCATTGGCACATCACGCTGTCAAGCCCGTCGTTCACGCCGCAGCACCCGCTGCTGCTCCCACTGCTGCCAGCAAGCCCGCTGCAGCTCCCGCTGCTGCCGGTTCCGTCACAGCTCCGCTGCCCGGCACCATCAAGCAGATCCTTGTCAGCGACGGTCAGAAGGTTAAGAAGGGCGACACCATCATCACCATGGAAGCCATGAAGATGGAGAATGCCATTACCGCCGAGGCCGACGGCACCGTACTGAAAGTTCGTACCAGCGTTGGCGCCAGCGTCAACCAGGGCGACGTCCTCGTTGACTTCGCTGCTGAGGCTGCCGCAGCCCCCGCTGCCGCTCCTGCTCCCAAGGCTGAGGCTCCCAAGGCCGCTCCCGCACCCGCTGCAGCACCTGCCGCAGCTCCCGCAGGCAGCAAGAACGTCGAGGCTCCTCTGCCCGGCACCATCAAGCAGGTTCTCGTTGCCGTAGGCCAGGAAGTGGCTGCCGGCGAGACCGTCGTCGTCATGGAAGCCATGAAGATGGAGAACAATATCACCGCTGAGTTCGCAGGCAAGGTCACCGCCGTCAATGTGGCTGTGGGCGATCAGGTTCAGAGCGGCCAGGCGATGGTTGTGCTGGCATAGAGTAATAAAACATTGAAATATTGAAACATTGAAATATTGACGAAATGAAACAATATCTCAAATACTTTGGTGCTTTGGCAGTGATGCTGATGATTCCAATGGTCGTTGCTGCCCAGGACTTCTC